>ERZ1669249.86-NODE-86-length-56318-cov-74.177772_pt1 | contig 56318 bp, 53 predicted proteins | sample MGYA00579293_ERZ1669249 | MGnify/ENA primary metagenome ERZ1669249 (study PRJEB41166, sample SAMN08046057) | hot springs metagenome | biome: hot spring; feature: neutral hot spring; material: thermophilic sediment; isolation source: thermophilic sediment from... | reverse complement strand
CTGTTGGGTGGAATTGCATGAATTCCATATCTTTTATAGGAATCCCTACTCTATAGGCCATTGCGGCACCGTCTCCGGTTACCGAGTAGGAGACCGTGGTGAACCCATACATTCTTGCGGCACCTCCCGTAGCTATTATAGCTGCTTTGGTGAGGAATACTTTTAAGACGCCTTCTTTCAAGTCTAGTACCGTGAATCCTCTAAAATACCCGTTCTCCATAAGAAATGATGTAGCCATATGATCATGGTAGATATCAACATTATCAAATCTTAGCAAGTTATCGTAGAGTGTGCTCATTATGAAGAAACCTGTTTTATCAGCTGCAAATGCTGTTCGTGGAATACTCATTCCTCCAAAGAGTCTCTGGGCGATTCTTCCATCTGGTGTCCTACTCCATGGAACACCTAGATGATCTAGGAATCTAAGTTCTTCTGGAGCTAATTTAATAAATAACTCCACAGCGTCTTGATCAGCTAAGAAATCACTTCCCTTAATAGTGTCGTAAGCATGAACATCAAAACTATCTCCAGTTACCTCAGGGTATAGAACACCTGCTATTCCGCCCTCGGCAGCCACTGAATGACTCCTCATAGCATGGATCTTTGAGAGCACAGCAATTCTTAATTTACTACGAGAAATATATGCGGCCTGAATAGCCGCTCTCAACCCAGCAAGGCCTGAGCCTAGGATGACAAGATCGTATTTTAATATCTCCATTCACTATAACCTCAAATAGATATTAATTATTCAAAAATATAAGTATATATTGGTGCTCAAGAGCAACTATTATAGAGTTTAAATACTAATTTTCTATACTAAAAAATCTATATATGTATAAGCGATCCTAAGATCTTTCTAAAATATTTAGAATATTGAGCAGGTATCTTTAATAGATAGTCTTCTACAAAATCTCCAATAATTAATTTTATAGCTTCTCTTTTTTCAATACCTCTGCTTCGTAAATAAAATTCTGTGTCTGGATCTAGTGTGTATTGAGAGGATTCGTGAGAGGCTTCCTCAACATTTCCATTCAAAACATCAATGAATGGTGTGGTAACCAATAGAGATTTTTCGCCTAGATTAATTCCAAAAACACTTATGTGTGCTCTAGATCCCGTAGAGTTCTCGTGTTGTTTAGCATAGCCTTGTAGAATATTTTTGGATTCATCTAGTGCCACACCTCTTAAATCAATATGGGCAGAACCTCTGGGGTAGTATAGGTGGACAATATCTGGGATATGGATCCAGTCTCTATATCTCGATAATGAAAAGCCAAGGCTTTGATACGAAGCTTCTTCACCAGATAAATAAGCTCTGTTCTCAAATCTACTAGCATAGCCTCCTACAGACACTGAGTATACATTTACTTTACCTCTCTCATCTACCATGAAATTATTAGAGTAGTAAGAGGGTTCTTTACCAATATTTACTACTGCTAAATTAATCTCGGAATCTTTGCTTATGAAGTACTCTGCTACAAAAGATCTCATACAATTATCTGGAGGATCTATGTATAGTAAGAGAGAAGACCTGATCTCTTTATCAGTGATAACTACTAAATGCTGAGATAAATGTGAGTCTTTGAAACATCCTCCGACATATATCTTAATTGGTTCGTTAAGATCGTCAAATAGCCTTAGAATCATCACAGAAGAGATATCGGCTATGTGTTTAGCATATATTTTTGAAGTCTCAGGATTAATTAAAGTGAATATTTTCTCAATCGAATCTCCATTTATCTCATCAAATAATTTCTTTCTCTCGAGAAGTGCGACTTCGAAATTTCTTGATTCTTTATTAATCACAAGAGAATCTTTATAGTAGATAAGATCATAGTCTCCAGCTATTTTCTTCACGACATTATTATCCGAAAGCGGATCTATAAAATGCTTTTGCGGATCATATATGTACTTATCGTATTCTTTCCAGTTAGTATATAGTTTTATTGTGGGTGAATCGCTGATCTTTTGATAAGGTATGTTCTCTTTTATTTCCTGAGATAATAACAAGAGTTCTCTTATCCTAGACATTTTTTGTACCTCAAGATTAACCGAATTTACCATATTTACTAAATTCAAGATCTATGGCTCCTTTTATGAGAACAGCTTGTTCAAATGGTAATCTTGATAATATATCGCTTATGAATCCACTTATTAACATAGATATTGCTTCATTCTCCGATAAACCTCTTGATCTCATGTAGAACAATAAGTGATCACTTAATTTACTAACTCTCGCCTCGTGACCTATCAGTGCCGTGGGCTCGTCATTTTGTATATGGGGATAGGTCACCGTCTTACTTTTCTCATCTAGAAGAAGTGAGTCGCATGAAGTGTAGCTCTTAGCGTTCTTAGCTCCTTTAAGTATTCTGACGACACCTCTGTAGACGGTTTTTCCAGCGTTAACAGATATGCTCTTGGATATTATCTTGCTTCTTGTGTTTGATGCTCTATGAATAACTTTAGATCCGCTGTCCTTTATATGACCATCTCTAGCAAATGTAATGACATAGCTCTCCATGACAGCATTTTCTCCTCTTAAAATAGCTGAGGGATAAACGTACGTGAGCTTAGAACCTATAGAACCCTCCACCCACTCGATATAACCATTTCTTTCAACAATAGCTCTCTTATTATTGAAATTAATTACTTGCGAAGACCAGTTCTGTAGTGTGGTGAAATTAACTCTCGCATTCTCACCTACATAGATCTCCACCATTCCATCATGAAAACTATACTTAGATAACCTAGGTGCGGCACAACCCTCAATGAAGTGAAGAGAGCTGTCTTTATCAGCTATAATAAGAGTATGCTCGAAATTACCCACAAGAGCTTTACCAATCATGAAAAATGCTTCAACGGGTGCATCCACTTTAACACCCGGAGGCACATACACGAAGACACCACCACTCCACAAGGCTCCATGTAGAGCCGCAAATTTATGCTCGGGAGGAAATATATTCATGAAATATTGCTTAACAATATCAGGATATTTTATAATAGCCTCCTCGAGAGGTAGGAATATCACGCCTTTCTTCGTTAAGATTTCCTTGGTTTTGACATATATAGTCTCTGAGTCTAGCTGAGTACTTAATCCTAGCAAGAATTCTGCCTCAGCTTTTCTAATACCAAGTTTCTCGTAAGCTTCTAGTATATCTTTAGGAATCTCCTCCCAAGTAAAACTTAGATTAACACCTGGATCCACGTAATATGATAACTCGTCGAGATCTAACTCTTCTAAACCCTCTATCCACTGTGGAGTAGGCAATTTTTCAAAGATCTCTAGCATCCTTAATCTAGTTCTCCTCATCCAATCAGGTTCTTTCTTAACTCTAGAAATCTCCTCAATTAACTCTCTAGATATTTTACCTCTGATCTCTAGAGACTTACCACCAATCTCTCTTTGACCCAAGATATCTTCGGCAGTAGTTATTCTCGTATATCTCTCTAATTCCTTGATTTCATTACTCATGGCTGAGACCTCTGCGACTATGTAGCTATTTTCTTGATGTATTGATATCCTTTCTCATCAATTAATTTGATCAAGCTACTATCACCTGATAAAGCTATTCTTCCATCAATTAAGACATATACTCTCTTAGGCTCTATCTCTCTAAATACTCTACCTAGATGTGTTATGACTATGACACCGACTCCCTTATCGATGAGTTCTTTTAGAATACTACTCATAATCATGATACCATCAGGATCTATTCCACTATCAGGTTCATCTAAAATAACATATTTAGGAGATGATATATACATCTGGAGAAGTTCAGATCTTTTCATCTCTCCCCCAGAGAAATTCTTATTTAAGTATCTATCTAGAACATGTTCTCCTAAACCAATTCTACGCATTATTTCTAGAACCTTAGAGAAGCCATAACCTCTGGACTTAGCTATGTGAAGATATAAGCTCCTACTCAAAACAGTTGTCTCGGGGGGCATTTGAAATGCTAAGAATAATCCCTTTCTATATCTCTCCTCTGGTTCTTTGTCTGTGATATCTTCACCATCTAAGTAAATCTTTCCATTAAATATCTTGTAGTGAGGATGTCCCATTATAGAGTAAGCTAGGGTGCTCTTACCACTACCATTAGGACCCATTAGTGCTACAGCTTCTCCAGGTCTCACATAGAGAGAAATGTCTCTTAAAATAATTCTATTTTCTAACCCAGCAGTTAATTTATCTACGACTAGTCCTTTATTATCATTAACCACAGCATCTTTATTACTTATTTTACTCATGGTGACAATACCTCTATCCTGTAAATATCAGGATTATGAAGCTTATAAACAATATTTATTTATCATGATGATAGTGTTATAATCGAATAATTCTAACTGCTCTCTACTCTATATAACCAATAGAAGAAACATTGTTAATAGAAAGATTTTTATTTTCTTTGCTTTATAAGGATCTTATTTCTGATATTGTTTACCAATGTCTTCAGTAAATCACTCTTTTTACCATCATAATAGATTACTATTCTAGGACTCTCAGTATGCCAAGTTCTAGGATATTTCTTCTCTTTTTCTACCTCACATTCTAAATTTAATTCTTTGCATGCTTCAAGAATCTCTTCGAGTGAGGGTTTTCTTGGAAGAATATTTTTAGGGATTCTTCTACCAAGTCTTCTTGGTAGGGATGGATCTAGATATGGTAGCCATATAATTAATTTCTTCATAAAAACACTCCGAAAAACTCTACTGCATCAGTATTGCGTTAATCACACCGTCTTGACCTGGTCTCGAGGTTACTACTGCTTTGCCTAATTCAGTCTCTATTATTGTTCCCTTAGTAATAATGCCTCTTCTAGCTAATTCAATATTTGCCGGTGTCTCTAAAACAGCTTTTATCTTTACTTTTTTCGTGGATCCTGTCTTCTTATCTAAGATATTTGCGTACAATGCATTCTTTAATCTTATTTTTATATCTCCGCCTCTGACTCTGATTATCTCTCTTTCCTCATAGTCGCTTATTCTCGTATTGGTAGGAAACCTCCCTATCTCATATTTTCTATTTTTTCTATGAGGTCTTTTCTTACCTCCTGTTATTTTTTTGAAATCGTTTCCTTGATATACACCCACTTACTTAAACACCACTATTTCTATAGTCTCTTTATTTATAAACTCTACTCCAATTATATAATGGTCTATCTTGGAAAATGCTGTGTCTCGTAGCTACAGACTTAGTCGCTTAGAGGAATTAGTCAAAGAATTTTTATTACTAATTGGTGAGGATCCTGAGAGAGAGGGTCTTAGAGAAACTCCTAAGAGAGTAGCTAGGATGTGGATAGAGGAGTTGGCGTATGGCTATGATAAAGATCCTGAGGAGCTACTAAAGACTTTCTCAAGCGAGGAGAACAATGAGGAGAATATTCAGAAGATAAGTGATGCTATAATTATCTCAGGTATTCCTGTGAGAAGTATGTGTGAGCATCACCTTCTACCTATACTCGGCCAAGCATCTATAGCTTATATCCCCAGCGACAGGATCTTGGGTTTCTCAAAATTTGCTAGAATAGTTGATGTGTTTTCTAGAAGACTGCAGATCCAGGAGAGACTAACAAATCAGATTGCTGATTTTATATACGAGACTCTCAGAGCTAGAGGAGTTATTGTTCTTATAAGGGGTATTCACCTATGTGCTCTTCATAGAGGAGTGAAAGAACCATTAATTACTTTATCGAGAGCTGTTAGAGGAGTTTTTGTAGAGAATGATTCTCTCAGACGAGAAGTCATGAGTTTCATGATCCGTGAGTTGTATAGTAGAGAAATTATTCCTTTTGAAATCTAGAAAAGAAAAAGATTCTTTTTCATAATTCACATGTTGGGCAAGAAGGATCTTCGTAACCTTCTATGTATAGGAATTCTTTGTTAGATATACGTATTCTTCCAAACTTAGGTTGTGTCCTACTCTCAGGCGCTGATGTGCCTCGGGGTTCTCGAGGGATTGTTTCCTCGGCGAACTCCTCTTCATAATCCTCTACGACACGAACCCTCCTTAACTCCTCTCTTCCTTTCTTAGGTAGAGGTGTTTCTCGAGGTTTCTTTTCCTCCTGTTTTGTTTCTCTTCTCTCTCTGAAGGATTTTAATCCAAAGTAGATCACCTGCTGACTCTTTGACTTATCTCTGTAGACAGTTACTCCTTTAATACCTAATCTCCATGATAATCTGTATATTTTATCGACTTCCTCTATGGTAGCTTCTGAGACCATATTAACAGTCTTAGAAACACCTGCGTCAACCCACTGTTGCCATGCTGCCTGATGAAGTAAGTGGTATATAGGGTCTACATCATGTGCTGTTCTGAAGATCTCTCTAAGTGTTCTAGGCATGAACGGGTTGTGAGCTATAGAGCCTGTCTCAGCTATAGCTTCGATAACCTCTGGATCATCTAGCTCGTATCTTCTCAAGTAATCTAGAAACAATTTATCTATTTCTATAAAAGTCCCTACAGCAACAGATCTTATGAACGCTAATGCGAATATAGGTTCTATGCTTGGTGATGTACCAGCAATGATTGATATCGTGCCCGTGGGAGCTATAGAGAGGACTTGAGCATTTCTCACACCGTGCTTCGATAACTCCTTCTCTAATTCTCTAGGATCTTTCTCAAGTGATTTAGCTATTTCAAGCGTCCTCTTAGAAATATTAGGTTCGATACCTGCTATCCTAAATAACTCTAAGTAATCCTTAGAGAATACCCACGCGGGTCTATAGTATCTTGGATCGTATGCTGGGAAAACACCCTTCTCTTTAGCAAGCTCAATAGATGCCTTGAGGGAGTGGTAGTAGAGGAATCTAGCCATTTGCCAAGAGAGATACACCGCGTCAGGACTATCGTATCTAATACCTAACTTGGCTAAGGCATATGCCCAACCCATAACACCTAGACCTATTTTTCTAGTTTTCTTAGAAGCCTGATCCAGTTGCTTCAGAGGCCACTTAGCAGCATCAATTACGTTGTCAAGGAATCTTATTATTAATTCGATGTCTCTCGCCAAGGCCTCCGCATCTAGGTACGGCCCATTTGGGGTATCTATAACATACTTAGAAACGTCTATTGAACCAAGATTACAAGGCTCCCAATCCATTAAAGGCTCTTCACCACAAGGATTAGTGGCATTGATCTTGTCAATGTACCATACACTGTGCCTCCTATTTATAGTATCTATATGTATCAGTCCTGGATCGCCTGAGTCCCATGCGCCTTTAACCATCTTATTCCACAGCTCTTGAGGATCTATCCATTTAACAATTGCTTTCTCATTCTCAGCTATAGCTACAGTCTCTTCCCACGTAACTATTTTGCTCTCGTCGAGTGGAATAGAGCCTCCATTAGCCTCAAGCTCTTCTAAAATATACTCCTGAACCCACTCCTCCTCAATACTGTATCTAGCCCTTACAACAGCGTAGTATCTAGAATCGCCTGAGCCAGGTCTTAACTGAGTCTTTCTCGGATTTATAAGTGGGAACTTCTCCCCTTTCTCAAGAGCTTTCATAAATGCATCATACAATCCAACACTTATATTGAAGTTCTGTAAATGAACATCTTTTAACTCACCTGTTTTTGCAACAATAAATCTCTCTATATCTGGATGCCACACGTGTAGAATACCCATGTTAGCTCCTCTTCTCTTACCTCCCTGCTTAATTACGTCAGTATTTACATCAAATAACTTCATGAAACTAAGTGGTCCTGAGGCAACACCTGAGGTTGATGCAACGACATCTCCCTCAGGTCTTAGCTCGGAGAATGAGAATCCTGTTCCACCACCGTATTTTTGAATAAGCGCTTGTGCTCTTAAAGCATCCATTATACCCTCGTCATCTGGAGTAACCATAGAGTCTCTCACAGGTATCACGAAACATGCTGAGAGAAGTCCTGAGCCTGTTCCCGCGTTCATTAGAGTTGGTGAATTAGGCATGAATTTTAATGTTGACATTAATTCATAGAATTTCTCCTCTAGCTCCTTAACTTCTCTTTCACTTTTTCCATATAATAGATCCACTTCAGCGATAGCTTTAGCGACTCTTCTAAAGAGCATTTGTGGAGTTTCTTTATATCTCAGTGTTTCAGGATCCTTAATTAGATATCTTGATTCCAAGACTTTTACTGCAGAAAATGTTAAATCAAGATCTCTCGGATCAAACTTTCCATCCCAATTCTTTCCATAAACGTCTTGATAAATTCTTCCAAGCGCGTATCTCTTAGCTACCTCGAAAACTTCTTTGTATTTAACGCCGAATTCCATTAATTTCTTCTCAATAACATCTGATATTAAAGTAGATGGAATCTCAGAACACTTTTTCTCGTCGCAGTATCTCTCAAGTTCCTCTAGAACTTTAAGTATAATATTTTCGGCTATAGAAAGGTCTAATCCAAGATCTTTAAAGATCACTATTATAGATCTAGCCATCTTATCAAGAGTAAAAGGTTCTTTAGAACCATTTCTTTTAATAACCATAACTTTAGATTTTAGAAGCTCAATCCCAACCTTACTCTCTGTTTCCTGGGAAACAGAGATTTTTTCTTGAGATAACATATAATCCACTACTTACCTAATTATATTATTTACTTAAGAGACATATAGCTTTAAGATCTCGGTGATACTCTTATCATCGCTAGAATTCTCTTCAGTGGAGGTATTACCACTAGAGTCTATGCTTAAGATTTTTAAGATATATATTGCAAAATGATCCAAGGTACCTATAAATATATTATTGAAGAAAGCTTCATGGAGTAGAATAATGCGTGAAGTGAATTGGATAATAGGTATAGACGATGGGTATTTCCCTCACTCTTATAAAGGGATGAAAGGTGTAGCTCCTATAGTAGCGGTATTAGGATATAAAGCCTTAATAAGAGATCTTGAACTAGCTACCGTCGTAGTAGACTCTGGAGGCTTAGAAGTAGTCATAACTAGAATGATTCGTAGCCTTATAAGTAGAAGTCGTGATATAAATATTCCTCTTGTAGTTACTGATAGCGTTATTTTCGCGGGTTTCTCAATATATGATCCGCGTAGAGTATATGATGAGGCACATATACCAATAGCACCAATATTTTCTCATTCAATAGATCTGGAGAGAATATATCTTGCTCTCAAAAAACATTTTAAAGACTACGAAGAAAGATATGCAGTAATTGATAAGATCTATAGAAACAGTACCGTAATTAAAACACCCAGAGGGTGGTTAAGAATATATTGTTTAGGTATCGAGCAGAAAAAATGTAGCGATATAATAATCGAGAACCAGACTACTCATAAATATCCTCAACCACTCAGAACCGCTGACTTAGTAGCTTCCGCAATAGGTAAGTATTTATCTGCCTCTTCTCAAGAATCTGTAGAGGAATGATTACGCGAATACTTCATCTCGCTGTACTGAGCCACATATACTCCTGCGACAATTAATGATCCTCCTAATATCTTCAGATAATCAATATAATCTTCTCTGGCGATCAAGGAGTATAGATATGCGAAAAATGGTTCGAGAAGATATATTGTAGAAGCTGTTTTAGCTGAAACGAATCTTTGGCCGTATAATTGAAGGAGTGTTGCGGCAACAGAGCAAAATATGGCTAGATAGAGTATGTAGAACCACTCACGTATACTTAATCTATGGAGAGAGTTAATTGGGGCAATAAATATAAATAGTGCACCCGCAGCAAAATAGCCTAACATGAGGTTATTCAAGTCTCCTCTACTATACATTGATATCATGAGGATCTGTGCCGCCCAGAAGAAAGTGCTTGCCAGAACAAGTAAGGTACCTACTAATTCGACACCTCCAGGTCTAGCAAATAAGTAGAGACCCCCCAAAGCCAGTATTAGAGAAAAAAGATCTAGTATATTATAGGTTTTATTCCTCGTAGCCACATATATATGGACATGGAGCGTGGAGAGACCTGTTATAAATGCGTTAGTAGCAGGTGTAATATATTTGGCGCCTTCACCTTGAAGAAATAGGCCTAAGGAGCTGATCACTCCTATTAAGAAACCCTTGTATAAATCTCTAGATATAAGTCTCTGATTCTTCTTATTAAGTACTGAACTAGTCAGAAAAATAAGGAACATTAAAAATAGTGCAAGAAGAGATCTTAGCCCCACATAAATAGTCGGGTCCATAGTCGAAACAGATAATTTAATAAATACGAACGAAGTGCCCCACAACATAGTAGTTGCTATTAGAGCTAACACACCTTTTCTGACCTCCTCCCCGCCCTGAGGGGCGAGGGTTCTCTTTAGGAGGTTCATTGGTTCCCTCCATCGGTTCGGGGCTACATCCGTCATTTGGAGGGCAGTCGGGGTGGTCAGAGATCCCCCCATTTTGATTAGGCTTTTCCCCGAGATACTAGAGGATACAAAGCTTATAAACATCATCCCCGCCATAAATGGCGAGGCTTTCGGTTGTAAATGCTCTATCGTAATGAGTCAACATTTTAATAGACTTTAATAGATTAGTATCAGTACCTATTAGCAATTTATTTCTCTTTTTCTTTCGAGACGCTCACTTCCTTCTGAAATCTTTTCTTGGTTAAGTATGCTTTGATTAGCATTAGAGATAGAGCGTAGATAAATGCTATAGAACCTCCTAAAATACTATAAATAACCACAGGATCTTCTATAGTCATTATTCTGTTCCTTCTCTCCACTGACTTAAGTACTTTATTTGCTCCTCAGTTAATCTCTCGATCTCTACCCCTAAAGCCTCTAGTTTAAGTAGTGCAACAAATTTGTCTATCTCCTCAGGGACGTCATAAACTCTCTTCTCTAGTTTATCTCTGTTCCTAAAGATATACTCAACTGAGAGAGCCTGATTCGCGAAACTCATATCCATTACCTCACTAGGATGACCTTCTGCTGCTGCTAAATTAACTAATCTTCCTTCACTTAATAAATAAAGTCTCTTGCCATTAGGCAACTTATACTCAGTTATTTCTTTTCTAATAACTCTCTTCTCCATAGATAACTCCTCAAGATCTTTTACAGAAACCTCTACGTTGAAGTGTCCAGCATTAGCTAGTATTGCCCCATCTTTCATTTTAAGCATGTGTTCTCTTCTTATAACATCTCTATTACCTGTTGCAGTTATGAATATATCACCTATCTCAGCAGCTTTACTCATACTAGTTACGTAGTAACCATCCATATAGGCCTCTAGAGCCTTTATAGGATCCACTTCAACGACCACTACACGAGCACCCATACCTTTTAGTCTCATGGCTATTCCTCTACCAACCCATCCATAGCCTGCTACAACAGCTGTTTTCCCAGCTAATAGAATATTTGTTGCTCTTAATACACCATCAATAGTTGATTGACCTGTTCCGTATCTGTTATCAAATAAATACTTAGTTCTAGCGTTATTAACGGCGATCACGGGGTACATCAAAACTTTTTCTCTCTCCATAGCTTTAAGCCTTATTACTCCTGTGGTTGTCTCCTCAGTTCCTCCTATAATTTTTCTCGCAACATCTCTATAGTTCGAATGTATTCTCCCGTGAAGATCTGCTCCATCATCTAAGATAATGTCAGGCTGTGAAGATATCACGTAATCTATACAAGCCCAGTAATCAGTTGCTGACTGACCTCTCCAGGCACATACGTTGGCACCTTCTTTGTCAAGAGCTGCAGCAACGTCATCTTGAGTAGATAGAGGATTAGAGCCGGCTAACCAGATCTCAGCACCGCCACTCATTAAAGTTTTTATCAGAACAGCTGTCTCCTTAGTTACATGGAGTACAGCACCTATTCTGATTCCTTTCAAAATCCTTTCAGAGGAGAATCTCTCTCTAATCTTCATTAGAACAGGCATATGTCTCTCAGCCCACTCAATTTGCTCTTGACCCACTCTATATAGTCCCGGATCTCTTATTCTACTTCTCAAAATAGTCTCCCAAGGAATTATTGAGATAAGGGCTTTTAATTAAGCTATATTATCAATTTATCTTAATCATAGAATAGAGTGAGATTATGAAAACCAAGATAATCGCGAGCTTAGGACCCTCAACAGTTGATCCAAAGATAATTAAAGAGATGCTTCTAATAGGGGTGGACTGCGTAAGAATCAATTTCTCACATGGTGAACCTGGGGACTGGGTCAGATATATAGACATGGTGAGATCCTCAGAGAAAGAGATTGGCGAGGACGGTGTATGTATTTTAGGTGACTTAAGAGGTCCCTCAATACGCTTAGGTGATCTAGGCGAGACACTTAAAGTTGCTAGAGGAAGCAAAGTTGTGTTTGCTAAAGATCCTTCTAAGGGCGTTCCTATAGACTCAGAGGAATTCTTCAGGATAGTTGATGAAGGAGACTTGTTATTGATGGATGATGGAAAAATGAGATTTGAGGTAGTTAGCGCAGAAACAGATTATGTAGAGACGTTAGCACTTACAGATGGTGCATTAAGTTCTCGTAAAAATGTCCATATAAAGGGGAAAGATCTTACTAGTCCAATACTTTCTCAGAGGGATTATGAGGCTCTTAGAATAGCCGTTGAGAAAAATTTAACTTTCATAGGAGTCAGCCATGTAAGGAATAGCGAAGATATCGAAATAGTTAAGAGAAATATAAGACTTTTAGGAGGATCCCAGAAAGTATTAGCTAAAATAGAGAATAGATCTGCTGTAGATAAACTAGAAGAAATAATTAATGTAGCAGATGGTGTTGTTATAGCGAGAGGAGATCTTGGTATGAGCATAGGTCTAGAAGAGATTCCTAGGGTTCAGGAGGAGATTATAAGAAAAACTCGGGAGATGGGTAAACCAGTTATATTAGCAACACAGCTACTGGAATCCATGATTAAATCACCTATACCAACAAGATCAGAAGTCCAGGATATATACACAGGGGTCTCAATGAAAGTAGATGCCTTAATGCTCACCGGAGAAACAGCCATTGGACAATACCCCCTAGATACGCTGAGATGGTTAAAAAGGATCATTTCTGCAGCAGAGAGATATAATGTATACGAAGATGAGAGAGAAAATGACTATAGACACATCTCAGTGGAGAAAAGTTATGGTATTAATACGCTAGATAAATTCTTCTCAGGCGTGGTCAAGCTAGCCGAGGCTATTAACGCGAATATCGTGTTATTTAGTAAAAGCGGCTTATCAGCTTATATATTATCAAAGTATAGACCAAGAACAAAGATTGTGTGCGGAACAAATAATCTAGATGTCTATAGATCCCTAAAACTGATCTGGGGTATAAAACCTGTCTATGTAGATACAGATAATTATGATGAAGGAGTCGAGAAAACTCTTGAGAAGAGTTTAGAGAAGAAATATATTGAGAGAGGAGGATTAGTTATAAAGACTTACGCTAGACCTCAAGAAGACAGATATTTAGTGTCTATAAAAAGAGTCATTTGATTCATTTTATTAAAATAATCCGAGCGTGGGACTAGATAATTGAAAATCTCTTAGTTTTCCAAGCTCTATTTCTGCGATAAATCTCGTACAGATCACGATCAATACCTCTCTCAATTAGCCACTCTCTTAATTTATTAACAATTACAATAGGCTTCTCCACAAATTCCTCAAGATTCCTTGAACCCGTAAGAAATAATGTTATTTTCACCTCTCTTATCAAGGAATCTATATATTCTCTTAATTTCTTAGAATAATACGCTCTAAGTGCAGGGTACGCTACACCACCTATATCTGCTCCTAAGGCGATGGCTTTGGCTATATCATATCCTGTTTCAAGACCTCCACTACCTATTATAAATGATTCTGGTGCCTCGTAACGTGTCTCAATTATGGATGCGGCAGTAGGTATACCCCAATTCGAGAAATGTTTAGCGAAAATCTCCTTTATATTATTCCCAAACTTTTCTGCTCTGTACATCTCCACCAAGACCCAGTTTGTACCTCCACTACCAGATGTATCAAAGATCTTTACCCCGGCCTCTCTGAGGATTCTAACGGTTTCTCTGCTTAAGCCTGCACCTGTCTCCTTTATTATAATGGGAATTTTAATGCTTAATACGATCTCTCTGATCTTGTTTATTATCCCTCTATACAAAGGCTCTCCCTCAGGCTGGATAACTTCCTGTGCTGGATTTAGATGAATAGCTATGGCGTCGGCATTTATCATTTCAATTGCTTTAATAACTTGATCTACAGTATATTCCTTGACGAGTTGTGCAGCACCAATATTGCCCACAACAATTGTTGTGGGGGCTTTTTCTCTTACTATCGAATAAGTATCTGCCAAAGCAGGATTCTCAATAGCTGCTCTCTGAGAACCGACACCAATAGCTATTCTGAACTCCTCTGCAACCTCGGCGAGAGAAGCATTAATTTCTTTAGCTATGAGATGTCCCCCCGTCATACCTGTTATCATTATAGGTGCAGAGAGTTTCTTCCCAAGGAAATTAATTGAGATATCAATTTCTTCGTAATTAACCTCTGGAACTGCTTTATGGATTAAGTAAACGTGCTCTAGCCATGTTGTCCCTGGTCCACGCACATTCTTATTCAACACAATATCTATATGCTCTAATTTTCTTCTCTCCGTAAAACTCAATACATGATCACCGTCCCAAAATCTCTATATCCTTTTAATGCTTTGTAGATATTATTCTCTACTAATCCACTAAAAACAAATCCTTTAACACCTCTTTTCAACGCTTCTCTACCCGAAAGAATCTTTGATAACATCCCCCCTGTTACATCGATTCCTTCTGAGGCTCCTAAAACAATGTTTATTTCCTTGGATAACCTAAGTAGCCTAATTATTTCTCTACCACCTCTCTCAGGAGGTTTTTCGTAGATCCCCTCTACATTAGTTGCAAATAAAACCCATTCAGAACCTAGTTTCATAGATATTCTCCAAGCTAAATCGTCTCCAGACAAGATCCTGAATCCTCTCTCTGAAACTATTACATCACCGAATAAAATAGGTATGAGATCATTCTTGATCAATTCTTTAATTACATCAAAATTTATATGCAACTCATCGTTTAACTCATAGACTAGACCTCGAGTACATATTTGCACAACCGGCAACTTAGCGGATAGTAGTTTTTCTGTGAATAATCGATTCAGCTCAGTCATAGACCAAGCAATTAATGAGAAACCCTCCTGATCTATTACTTTCCGCTCATTAAGTACCTTAGAAGCCATGTAATGACCAAAGCTCCCTCCTCCATGAATCAATATTATATTAATTTGATCCTCGCTCCAAGCTCTATAAATCTCTCGAGAAATTCTATCCATGATGTCTAGTCGAGGTGTGAATGGTTTATTTTTATCTGTTATTAATGAACCACCGATCTTAAGTATCACGGGTTTCAACAAGATCATCTCTTTTTATTCTTTCACCTTCTCCTAGGACCCAGAAAACACCGTCTTCTCTATACTCCAATTTCCATATACCTGTGGTGTGTTTAACTAAATCAATAATTTCTCTCGCAGCCTCAAAAGCTTCTCTTCTACTAATTGACTGTGTAACTATGAGAACAGCTATGTCTCCGGGTTTGGTTTCTCCTTTAATATGAAGAATCTTTGCGCAACCTATTTTATACTTACTCTTAACATAGTCTATTATTTCCCAGAATCTCTTGATGGTGTACTCTTCGTGCATCTCATAGATAAGTTTCTTAACCTTATGATCATTAATAGGGCTCTTAACAATTCCTACATAGATGACTACTCCTCCTAATCCCTCTCTAGAGGCTAATTCTCTAATCTCATTGATTATCTTATTGAAGTCTAGTTCTCTATCTGAGCTGTATATATATACTTCGTCGCAACTAGCTCTATTTTTTATAGGGATCCCCCCGAGGCTGGAGGCAGAAGATCTATGGTATCCCCATCTTTTAACTCTGTTTCGTGAGGAGCATATATTCCATTTACCAAAGTAATTATACTCTCTCCTCTACTTTCAAGAAATCTCTTTATCTTATCATTTTTTAAGGATAGATAGTCGAGTATATTCCTAACAGTAACTCTCTCACTCTGTATGTCAATGACATCTTCAGATGATCCATAAAGATCTTTTAAAAGAGCATAGAGACGAACTTTTACTCTCACCTACTCCTCCTCCAATATAAAAACGCTACAACTCTATATTAGCATGTCTACTACTCATATCCTTCTCAGACACACCTAATAAATGCATTAACTCAACTATTAGAGAATCTAAAAATATCATAGCTGCATCCTCGAAGAGGGTCCCTAGAGGAGCTAGAGGCTCATGGATCCCAAGGATCTGTCTAGCAAAATAGTCTTCCTCAACAGATACTTTGGTCCTGCCAGGGATCACAATGATAACATCAGATAATTGAGCTAATGGTGAGTCAGAATAAGAAGTAATTGTAAGTATCTTAGCACCAACACTTTTCGCTGCCTCCGCCGCAGTCACAATAAGTTTTGTTCTCCCCGAACCACTTATGGCTACTACAACATCGTCTTTTCTTATGGGAGGAACAATAGTGTCTCCCAAGACAAATACATTAAACCCGAGATGCAGTAATCTCATACCGAAAGCTCTTCCTACAAGACCACTTCTACCAGCTCCCATAACAAGTATTGTTCTTCTATTGCGATATGCCTCTTCTAAGAGTTCGAGAGCCTTAGAGATCTGATCCTCTAAAACCACATCAGCTGTCTTAAGAACAAAATTAGCGATATCTCTCATAACATTCTTAAGATACTTAATTTCTCTTTGGGCAGCAAGAGTTTTATCCAATATAAATCCCGCTTATAAATAGAGATGAAGCTATATAAAATCTACGCATGTGATCCGTTTGTCCCTACGCTTTTATTTCAATTATTTTGTGTTTATTCATGATTGGGTGTAGAGACTTAGTCCTCAGCTACTCACTAAGTCTAGCGGCTAGTGGTAGGTGGGTTATGGAACTCTTTCGAGCCCAACGACACGAGGCTCATATCTCCATAACCACACTCGCCCTATTAGGCATAGCCCACATCGGTGCAAGAAATCATCCTTTATAAAAAGACTTCTATTAACATGAAAAAAGATTCAGTCCCTAGTTACTTCTTCCTATACCTTAATACTTTACTAGTATCAATTTACTTGGTTTAAAGAGATGTCTCTCGAGAATTTCACGGATCAATTCATTCCAAAAGTTAATAGCTACATAGATCATATACTGAAGTGTGATATAGAGATACTGGAGAGAGCTTCAAAACATCTCATAAAAGCAGGCGGAAAAAGACTTAGACCGGTTATGTTAGGTTTATTCACTAAGGCCTTTGGGGGAGATCTAGAACTGGCAGCTTTAGCAGGAGCATCTATAGAGATTTTACACAACTTCACTCTCGTACACGATGACATAATGGATAGAGATCAATACAGAAGGGGAGTACCAACAACCCATGTAGTCTACGGAGAATCTATGGCTATTTTAGCTGGAGACTATCTATATGCAAAAGCTTATAGAGCCTTACTTAATCTATCTAGTAGAATCAGTGGAGATAAGTTAGTGATGATCATAGATCTCTTAAATAGAGCATCAGAGATCGTGGCTGAAGGTCAAGCACTAGATATAACCTTACCGAGGTTCTCGGAGGTAAGCGAGAGAGATTATATAGAGATGATCTACAGAAAAACATCCTCTCTATTCATGGCAGCTGCAGGTATCGGAACCATGCTGAGCGAGAGGTCGAGTAGGGAGGATATTGAGAGATCTATTGAATACGCTAAGTACGCAGGTATAGCTTTTCAGATAAGAGATGATATACTAGGTGTGTTTGGAGATCCTAAAGAAACAGGTAAGCCTGTATTAAATGATCTTAGGGAGGGTAAGAGAACTATTCTTGTAATTCATACTTATAGTAGAGCTAGTGAGAGCGATAAGGAGTTTCTTAATAAGGTTATTGGGAATAGAGAGGCTTCTTTAGAAGATCTTTACAAAGCAAAAGATCTAATAGTTAAATACGGTGGACTTAATAGAGCTGAGGAGCTGATAAAAGAATACGTAAATAAAGCACTAGATCATCTGAGGCATATAGAGTCTCGAGCAGTTGATCGTGAAGCAGTTAATCTCATCAGAGATCTCACAATAAGACTCTCGTACAGAACTAAGTGAGCAAGGAATGGGTGTATAAATATTTCCTCTTTCCCATACGTGCTAATCGAGGAAGATTGCGAGAGTGTTAGAGACTCAGAGTATTGTTATTGTTTAGCAGATAATGTGATAACAGGATCCTGTGAGAGATGCGAGAAATGCTATCTTGAGTATCCTTATGAAGAAGCATATAAATATATTGTTGATCTCGAGAATCATTCAATTAAAAAATCTTTTATAGTTATTCCACCAGGTTCGGTAGAAGCACTATACGTCCCCAAGAACACTAGAGTGAATATTATAGAGATCTCAGGAGTAAGTGTTTCTCTACTAGTTAAAGAAGGAGATGAAGTTAATATAGGAGATAGAGTAGCAAGGATCCTTACATCTAAGGGAGAGGTCAGGAGTCATAGAGTTAATACCGAAGGATTAGTTCTCTATGTAACAGATCTATTTGGCGGATCTTCAGAGAGAATACTTATATTAATTGGGGATAAAAATTCGTTAGGAAGAATAAGAATTGAGTCTCGAGGATCTTAAGGAGAAGATTAGAGAGACAGCGTATAGATACGCCTTAGAAAACGCTGTTAAGCACGGTGGTAAGGCCCAGCTAGGTCCTGTAATGAATAAGGTCTTGGGAGAGTTCCCGGATCTCAGATCCAGAGCTAGAGAGATTGCTCAAATAGTATCAGAGATTGTTAACAAGGTCAATTCTATGTCTCTCGATGAGCAGAAGAGAGTTTTAGACGAGTTATTCGGCGGAATCAAAGAGAGAGTAGTGGAGGAGAAGAAACTACCACCTTTACCCGATGTAAAGAATAATTATGTGGTGACTAGATTTGCCCCAAATCCAGATTTCGTTCTTCACTTAGGAAATGCTAGACCTGCTCTATTATCATACATCTATGCTCATGAGATATACAACGGTAAAATGATCCTTAGATTCGAGGATACAGATCCTAGAACAAAAAAACCTTTACCAGAAGCATATAATATTATTAAAGAGGATCTTAGATGGCTTGGAATTAAGTGGGACGAAGAATATATCCAGAGCCTCAGACTAGAGATCTACTATGATATTGCCAGGAAATTACTGGAGAGAGGAGGCGGCTACATAGATCTCTTGCCTCAGGAGGAGTTCAGAAAACTAAAACTCGAGAGAAGACCCTCGCCTTATAGAAGCAGTGATCCTCAGAAAAACCTTGAGTTATTCGATAAAATGCTCTCTGGATACTTTGGGGAGGGAGAAGCTGTATTTAGAGTAAAAACAGATCTGAATTACCCAGATCCTAGCGTTATTGACTGGATAGCTTTCAGGATCATAGACACAGACAAGTATCCTCACCCAATAGTAGGTAGCAAATATATTGTTTGGCCCACCTACAACTTTGCTGCCGGTGTAGACGATTACTTAATGGGTGTCACACACATCTTCAGAGGTAGAGAACATTATCAGAACACTATTAAACAATCGTTCCTCTACTCACATATGAATTGGCGGTATCCAATGGTGATTTCTCATGGAAGATTAAAGCTCGAGGGATTTATACTCAGTAAATCAAAGATTAAATCACTTCTTGAGAAAGATCCTGAGAAATTTAGAGGCTATGCTGATCCGCGCTTTGGAACACTAGCTAGTTTAAGAGAGAGAGGTATATTACCAGAAGTTATTAGAGAAATAGTTCTCGAGACAGGGATTAAGCCAAGTGATGCAGTTATCTCATGGGATCTAATTGCTTCTCAGAATAGAAAGAAGATAGATCCTGTTTCGAGAAGAATCGTTTTTGTAGAGGATCCTGTGAAGCTCTATCTAAGAGATCTGAATAAAGAGGAGTGTGTAGACGCCTCCTATCATCCTGATAACTCTTCTCTTGGGTCTAGAAGATTATGTGTTGATAAAGATAGTAGAGGCTACTTTGTTTATGTTCAGAGAAGAGATGTTTTGGAGAATAAAAGATTTAGATTAATGGAATTAGCCAACATCGAAATTGTTTCAGAGGGTAAGGACTTCTATGAGGGAAGGATCTTGTCAAGAGATCTTTCATTAGCCAGAGAACTCAAGCTACAAATTATCCAGTGGATTGGTAAAGGTAGAGTAAATGCTGCATTAAATGTTCCAGAGAATCTTAGAATCATAAGAAAAACAGGTTATATCGAAGAGAGCATATTTTCACTTAAAGATATAGTATTTCAGCTAATTAGGGTAGGCTTTGCCAAGTTAGATAAGATCTCTGAGAAAAGAGTGTATCTACTCTATATGCATAAATAGCGAGAAGTGAAAACGTAATTGAGTACTGAAGTAGACAGATATAAGAAGAGAAGAAAGAATCATAAGGATGTAAGGCTTGAATCTCTGAAGAAGAGAGGTAGTAGAGATCTTGATTACTTATGTAAGGATGCTCACTGTGTTATCGAGTACATAATACCTTACTCAAAAATAGAGGAATTGATCGAAGAGTAACACTAATAGGTTATACATAAAAATATTTTTTAAGGATATCAGTAATAGCTTTAGATCAGTAGTGAGAGGTTTCTGATATGAGTTTAGTGGCAGAGAGATACAGATCTATTACACCATCGGAATTCTTCTATAGGAATAGAGAGATCGCCGGATTCTCAAACCCGGCAAAGGCACTTTATCAAGCAGTTAGAGAATTAGTTGAGAATGCACTCGACGCAACAGATACTCATGGCATATATCCTAGTATTAAGGTATCTATTGATAAAGTTGACTCTGGCGAGGAAGTATACTCAATAACAGTTCAAGACAATGGTGTAGGTATACCACCTAACCATATTCCACAGGCATTTGGAAGAGTTCTGTATAGCAGCAAGTATGTCTTGAGACAAACTAGAGGTATGTTTGGTTTAGGTGCAAAAATGGTTGTCTTATATGGACAGATAACAGTTGGGAAACCCGTTGAGGTTACGAGTGCCACGAGAGGCTCTTCTAGGGTTTATAGCTATAAATTAATGATTGATGTAGCTAAGAATCAACCTATTATACTTGAGGAATCTTATTATCCTAATATATCGAAGTGGAATGGTACAATAGTAAAAGTGTATTTAAAAGGTGATTGGACAAGAGCAAAAAGTAAGATACTTGACTATATTAAAAGAACAGCTGTTGTCACACCATATGCAGAGATAATTCTCAAGGACCCTGAGAACAATATCTATGTATATGAGAGAGTCACTACTAAAATGCCTAAATCTCCTAAGGAGGTTAGACCTCATCTAAGAGGAATTGATCTCCAGGCACTAAAAGACATGATCGAGAAAAGTAGAAGCAGATCTCTTAAAGAATTTTTAATGGAGGAGTTTGAGGGAGTAGGAGAGAAAACAGCTGAGGGAATTATAAGAGCAGCTGGCTTCAAACTTAATCAATCTATTAAGAAAATGAGTTTAGATGATCTGAAAAAGCTTCTAGATGCCATAGCTAATTACAAGGATTTGAGAAGACCATCTGCGGATCATTTATCACCAATAGGTGAGGAACTTATTAAGATAGGTCTACAGAATATATTTAATCCAGAATTCGTAGAAGCCGTAACCAGAAAACCTGTGGCCTATGAGGGTCACGCAGTAATAGTTGAGTTGGGTATTGCCTACGGAGGATTCGTACCCGAAGCACCTTTCCCAGAAGAAATACTTTTGTTAAGATACGCTAATAAGATACCTCTGCTATATGATGAGGGTAGTGACGTGTCATTTAAAGTTGTTTCGAATATTGATTGGAAGAATTATGGAGTAGAGTTTCCTGCTAGACTAGCTGTTTTAACCCACGTTTGTAGCACTAAAATTCCATATAAGGGAGTTGGTAAGGAGAGCATAGCTGATGTACCTGAGATCGAGAGAGAGATAGAGAATGGATTAAAAGAATTAGCTAGGAGATTACGTGTCTATCTTAATAAGAAAAAGAAACTTGAGGAGGAAATGAGAAGAATTTATACATTTCTTAAATATATCCCTGAGATATCAAGAGGGTTAAGCATAATATACTCCAGCAATGATTCTTCGGAGAAAAAGATATATGAAGAGATTCAGAAAAAATTATTTAAGATGGCTAAAGAAAAGACCTCTATCACGAATATAAGATCCATTGATGAAGTCGTCTTATCCGTTGAATAATGATTTAGGTGGTGTATATGAGTAACTTCACATCTAAGATAGATCTGGAGGCTAGGAGAAGAGCCGGTGAGGTGTTAAGAAAGAGTTTTATGAAGATACTCGATGATATTTTAAGAGATAAAGAGCCTGAGATGCTTATTCCTAAGAGAACACTATCAAATACAATATACGACCCCGTCCAAAAACTGCTTCTGCTGGGAGACGAGAAGTTATCTAGAAAATTCTTTGATATGAATGAGTCTAGAAAATTTATGCAGACTATTCTCATGGGATCAATAATATATCAGGCTTTAGTTAATAATGAGTACCCAACTATAAGAGATCTCTATTACAGAGGTAAACACACCATACGATACAGATCCTACGATGGAAAGGTACATGAGGAGAACACTTGGGATGAGCAGAAAGAGAGTGATTCTGTTCTAAGAGATATTGAGGTTTTCACGAATCTTCTTAGAGAAGATATGCTTATTCTATCAAAAGAGAAGGGTAAGGTAGTAGGCAATATGAGAATTAGAAGTGGTGACGATGTAATAGATCTGAGCAAAATGGGTCATGGAGCCTATGCGATTGAGCCTACACCAGACCTCATCGAATTCATAGATGTAGACGCGGAATATGTCTTAGTCATAGAGAAAGACGCTGTTTTTCAGCAGTTGCATAGAGCTGGTTTCTGGAAGAAGTATAAATCGATCTTGGTAACAAGTGCTGGGCAACCCGATAGAGCTACAAGAAGATTCGTGAGAAGATTAAATGAAGAGTTGAAGCTTCCCGTATATATAATAACGGATTCTGATCCTTATGGATGGTATATATATAGCGTGTTCAAAATAGGATCCATAACATTGTCCTATGAGAGTGAGAGATTAGCAACTCCTCAAGCAAGATTTTTAGGAGTTTCCATGAGCGATATCTTCGGCGACCCAAAGAGAGGTAAGAAACCTTATCTAACAGAGAGTGAGAGAAGAAACTATACCATAAGAGCCAAAGAGATGGATCTGAAGAGAGCTAAAGAGATCAAGAGTTACAAATGGTTCCAAACACCTGAGTGGAAGAGAGAGATAGAGTTATTTGAGGAGAAGAAAGTTAAGCTAGAGATCGAAGCTTTAACTAGTAAAGGGCTTGTTTTCTTAATGGATACATATATACCCACGAAGATACAGACGAAAGATTGGATCGATTAATCTGATTAGAAAAAATCTTCTAGGAATCTCTGCATCAAATATTTTCGTGATCTGTAGTTAAGCTTATATCTTAGGTCAGTTAGAGATAAGTTCTTCAGAAGATCCCTAAGACATGTTATTTTTAAGCAAGGAGTCTATAATGAGCTTTCACTTAGGTTCTTCAATAAATGTATCTGGTATACTCAAACTCTTGTCCAGCTTGCCACGGTTATATAGAGGCACATAGATTAGAACTGGGTCTGCCTTGCACTAAATGTCTACCGGTAATTGATGAGAGATTATTTAAATCACTAAGCAATTTACCTACAAGAAATAGATTACTAACAGAGATACTTAATAACCCAGGAGACTACTTTTTGATGCATACTAGTGAGGAAGATCTGAAGGCCTTCGAAAGATTCTTTGAAAAAATTATTAGAGGAAAAATGTGGTCTATACAAAGAATGTGGTCTAGGAGACTTCTTGATATGGAGAGTTTCGCGCTTATAGCTCCCACGGGAATAGGTAAATCAACTCTTCTACAGATCTATTCTTTATATATGATGAATTTTAATAAAAAAATATATTTCATACTACCAACAAGACAACTAGCTTCACAAACTTTTGAGAGACTTAAAATATTTGCTGAGAGGATAGGAATCGATACTCACTCAATACATATATATGATTCTTCTAGAGGTAAGTCATTCATCGATCTTGTTAATGAAATCCGTGAAAAAGAAGCTAGTATACTGATCACTACGTCTTCTTTATTATCAAAAAGATACAATGAGATCAAAGACTTCTTCTTCGATGTAATTGTAGCAGATGATCTAGATGCTATATTGAAGTCTTCAAAGAATTTAGATAGAGTTCTAGAACTACTAGGTTTCAGCAAAGAGATTATTGATTATGCTTTTAGAATATCTATTCTATCCCAAGAACTCATCTATAATAAACTTAATAATAAAACAGATCTCGTTGAGAAACTACGTGAAGAAATAGAGGTTCTTAGAAGTAAGATACTATCTTATAGAAATAGTAGAAGAGTGGGTCAATTGGTAGTTGCAACCGCAACCGGGAGAGGCGGTGTTAAAACAAAGATTCTTAGAGAAGTTCTAGGTTTTGAAGCAGGCGGTGTAATTGAGTATAGTAGAAATATTGTAGACTCATACGAGTATCTACGAGATAAAGAAACACTAATTGGTATCCTAGATAAGTTAGGCAGAGGAACATTAATATTTATTTCGAAAAGTGATGATATAGAGATCAGAGATCTTTACAAAGAGTTGAATGAGGCAGGTCTTAAAGTAGGAATAGCTGATTCTAGAACGAATCATCTGAAGAAATTCCTTAATAGAGAAATAGATTACTTAATAGCTTCAGCAAGCATATATGGAGTAGCTACGAGAGGATTAGACGCTCCTCATATTATTAAAAATGCTGTTTTCATCAATGTACCTAGCTACAAGATTTCTTTAGATAAATTCTTAACCGATCCTAGGAAGTTATTTTTAATTTACAGATCTTTAGCAAAGTATTTTAATGAAGCAGAAGAGATCAGCGATGATATAGGTAGACTGATTTATAATAGAAAATTATCGGAGCTTCATATAATAAGAAAAATCTTAAGAGAAGAAGTACATCAAAACGAGTATCTGGCCACCATAATTGAGAAACTAAGAAACTATATCTCTACGGCAAAATACTACCTACTTAAGTTATGTGATGATCAGAGAATCGTTATTAAAGTAGGTGTTGTGTATCCTTGTCTAAATACCGTTATTATACCTGACCCAATAACTTATATACAAGCCTCTGGAAGAACATCTAGACTCTACAACGGAAGTTTAACACTAGGTCTCTCCATAGTATTGTATAGAGATGAAGAATTACTTCACCTCTTTATTAAGAGACTTCAAAAATATTTGTATAACTCGGTATTTAAAAGATTCACTGAATTAGATCTTAGTAAAATAAAGAGTGAACAGGATCTTAGTAGATCACCTTCTTCAATATCCCCAGCAGGTTTTAAGAGTGATGTTAAGAGTATTTTAATGATTGTTGAGTCTCCAACAAAAGCCAGAACTATAGCCCAGATCTTTGGCTCAAGATCTAAGAAAATAATTGGGGATATTATCCTCAGAGAATTCAGTCTAAACACAAGCAGAGATACTTACGTTGTGGGCATAGTACCTTCTCTAGGTCACATAACAGATCTTGTTGAGAATGAGGGTTTCTATGGAATAAATGTATCTAATCAGTACCCATCGCTAGTATATGGATATATCAAAAGATGTTTATCATGTGGATATCAATTCTCTAGTGAAAGTAATGTTTGTCCTCGCTGTGGAAGCACAAAGATCAGGGATCATTCCAAGACGATATATGTTTTGAGAAGATTAGCTCAACTATATGATGCAGTATACATAGCAACTGATCCTGATCAAGAAGGTGAGAAAATAGCTTATGACGTAAAGATTCTTCTTAGACCGTATAACAATAACATCTATAGAATAGAGTTTCATGAGGTAACTAGAGAAGCTATTCTTAAAGCCTTTGAGAATCCACGAGATATAAATATGAGGCTCGTGTACTCACAAATTATTCGTAGAGTAGACGATAGATTAATTGGTTTTGTGATAAGTAGAGAGCTACAAGAAAGATACAAGATGAAGTGGCTAGGTGCCGGTAGAGTGCAGACACCTGTTCTTTCGTGGGTTATCGAAGCCTACAAAAAATATCTGAGTGAAAGAGGTTTCTGGGTTAGTTTTGCCACAGAGTACTCCAAAGTTCTAGGCACGATAAAGATCTTTGTTAAGAGTAGAGAAGAAGCCGAGAGATTAACTAGCGAGAAGAAAATTTACATAGAGAGAGTAGAGAGAGAAAGAAGAGTGATAAGTCCTCCACCACCCTTTACAACAGATACATTAATTACTATGGCTAATAGTTTACTTAAATTATCTCCGTCTGTTACAATGAAGATTGCTCAGAACCTCTTTGAGAGTGGATTAATAACATATCACAGAACTGACTCGACGCATGTATCGGATCACGGTATAAGAATAGCTAAACAATATATAGCTACTAGATATAGTGAAAATCTATTCAAAGGAAGATCTTGGGGTAATGAAGGAGCGCATGAGGCCATTAGACCTACTTATCCTATACCTCCTGATGAGATATTAGAATCAACATTATCGGGCGAGATACCCATTACAAAATTAGATGATCTTCATAAAAAGATCTACGATATCATATTCAGAAGATTCATCGCTAGTCAAATGAAAGAAGCCGACATCGAGATGTGTAAGGTGCATTTAGTTATAGGCGGATACAAAACATCTATTGAAGGTATATGTTCAATCTATGATGAAGGCTTTCTTAAAGTATACAACTATTATAAGTTACTTCCCAGTAAGATGCTAGATGAGAGTAGCTACATAGATGTTATTGATACAAAGATCTGGAGAGGATCATCTGTTAAACTACTTAGTAGTGGTGAAGTTATAAAATTAATGAAAGAAAGAGGTATAGGAAGACCTAGCACTTATGCCAAAGCTATCGAGAATAATAAGAGGCACGGTTACGTAATTGAGAGTAAGAAACGCAATTATTTAATACCTACTAAAACAGGTCTAGTGATTCATGATACTCTAAAGAAGTTATATCCCGAAATCATTAATGAAAGAGCCACAAGAATCCTTGAAGAGAAGATCGAGAAAATAGCTTCAGGTTCTGAAGAACCTGATAAGGTACTGATAGATATACTACGTGATTTAAGAAATATGGATCTAAGTAATACTAGGTATCAATTAGAAAGAATCAATGAAATACTTAGCTCTCTCGAATCCTCAAGATCCTCATAACAGATCTTCGCATATTTTATATATCTCTATTCTAAAAATATTTTTAAATAGATGGCTCGCTTATGTATACAGAGATTCTACTAGATTCCATCAGAAGTCTAGAGATGATGATGTCAGTCAGAGTAATGGTTTTAAAAGATCTGGGGAAAACTTTTTTCAGTGAAGTTGAACTTACGAAAGGCATAGAGATAGATATTCCTAGATGGGTAGCAGAGGTACTTGAGAAAAAAGGTTTAGTGAAGGTTTTGAGGCGTATAAATACTCTAGAGGATTTAAATAAAATAGCTTTTCAAGAAACTATTAGAGAAGAGGGTTCTAGGAGAGAACTCTATAAAGTGTCTCCTGATCTCTATTTTGAGATAGAGAAATTAGTTGAGGAGTATAAGTCAAGAATTGATTCTAGGGATCCCAGGGTATATAGTGAGTTCAGCAAGCTCCTCACATCAGCTGGAAAATTAATAAGATCTAGATTCAGGAAAATCTTCTATATCATACAAGTCTCAGAAGCTATTGATGAAGAAGTTGAGAAGAGAATGACTATTGAAGAGAGAGTATTCTACAGAAATCTTTTGAGAAGTATTGTTTCATGGATCAGAGGTGTAGAAAAGATCTTAGGTGTATCCTAGATGCTTAAACACGAAGATACGACTTATGAAGAAAAAACAGTAATTGATTACAGATCTATTGTAAGAGATTTCTTAGAGAATTTCAGAGACGAGAAGAATAAACCTAAGTATATTGAAAGAATTTCAGAGACGCTAAGAAAATCCCGGAGATATGTTGTTATTGACTATATGGACATATACTCTTTCTCTGAGGAGTTAGCTAAGAAATTAATAGATGAGCCTTTCAAGATCATTAGAGAAGTTTTCGAGCCTGTTATTAGAGAATTCGTTGCTTCCGAATTCAATATTGAGGCGGAGATAAAGCCTCGTTTCAGAGGATTACCTGTATCTTATCGTATAAGAGATTTGAGAAACGAGCATATTAATAAACTGATCCAGATCGAGGGCATAGTTGTTAGAATGACTCCTCCGAAGCAAAGGATCTATAAAGCAGTTATTAGACACGATTTATGTGGTGGAAAATTTGATGTTGTTGTTGACGGAGAGTTCTTTGAGATGCCTAGGAGATGCCCGATATGTAATGATACAAAAGGTTCATTTGAATTAGTAGAAGACGAGACCCAGTACATAGATTATCAGAAAATAGTTGTATCAGAAATGCCAGAAGAGTTGCCGCCAGGCCATATGCCTAGGCAATTAACAGTGATCTTAGAAGAAGATCTGGTTGATGTAGCTCGGCCTGGTGATAGAGTAGTGATCACCGGTATTCTTAGATTAGCTAGAGATAAAAGTAGTAGAAGAAAAGTTCTTAGAACAGTATATGATGCTGAGCTTCTCGCAAGCTACATAGAGCTTAGTCAAAAAGGTGTCGAGCAGATCGAGTTAACAGATAAAGATATTGAGGAGATAAAGAAGCTAGCAAAGGATCCATTGATTAGGAGAAAGATCATAGCAAGTATAGCACCTAGCATATATGGGTTATGGGATATTAAAGAAGCGATAGCATTACTACTCTTTGGTGGAGTACCTAAGCAGAGAGAAGACGGTACTAGAGTGAGAGGGGATATTCATGTTCTAATAATAGGAGACCCAGGTACGGCAAAGTCGCAACTTCTTCAATTTACAGCAAAAATAGCTCCTAGAGGATTATTTACTTCTGGAAGAGGATCTACTGCAGCGGGATTATGTATCGGCGGTGATCAATGGATCTATACCACAGGGGGGCCTGTTAAAATAAGAGATCTTATTGAGAAGGAGTTTAAGAAAACAGTCTTCTCGGTGAATGGAGTATTTTTCACTAAAGATACAAACTTAGACGTGTTTTCTGTAGATAATGAGAAAAACAGCATCTATAGAGATAAAATAACTCACAGCTACATGTTATGGGTTGATGATCCTGTAGAGATAGAAACCGAGATAGGTGAGAAAATAAAAGTCTCTCCTGAAACAAAGTTAGTTGTATACGAAGACGGAGTCTTAAAGTGGAGATCCGCAAAAGAGATACGTAGCGGAGATTATATTGCTGTTGTTAGGAGAATATCTGATTACTCTAAAAAGGATCTTGTATCTAGTCAAAATATATGGAATATAGGTGATATAGCGCTAGAGTTCAGAAACGAGCTACTAATTATAAGAGATCTTAGAAGAGAGTATACGAACAAATCCGAGGAACTAATGATTTCATTAAGCGACTTAATAAGAATATTCTCAGTATTAATAGGCGATAATGTAGTTGTGCGGCAGTCTAAAAGCGGTTTAGAACTACATATAAGCAATGAAAGTATAGCTAAGGAGTTAATCGAGATCTTCATGAGATCAGGTATTAAATATAGTATTGATGAACTAGGTATCAAAATAATTATTGTTCAAGATCCTCTCTTCAGCAAAGCACTCTACAAAATTATGACGCGAAACGATTTTGGGATATATTATGTATTATCTCTACTTATAAAGAGTGATAATGATGTTTTAAAGATCTTTCTGAGAGAGGTTCTGAGATACCTTGGTAAAAAAGATAAGAGAGGCATAGTATTTATTTCGTCTTCGAAGGAGGATTTTCTCCGATATCTCAATTTCTTACTAAAGAGATTCGGAGTATTTAGCTTTGTGGTTAGAGACGAGTACAAAGATATGTATCGCTTAATAATCTCTGACAAAGCCTCTTTAGAAGAATTATCACAAATACTTCTTCTAGAAGAATTAACCAATGAAGAAGTTGATCTTGAAATCCCCGTGGATGCTATTAAGGACTTAAACAAAGATATTGTGCTCGTTAAAGTAAGGGATCTCTGGTACACCACTGGAGATCTAATGTATGATTTCACAACCGAGAAATTCGAGAATTTCATTGCTGAGGGGTTTATTGTGCATAATACAGCATCTGTGCTCAGAGATAAAGCAACTGGTGAATACTATCTTGAGGCAGGAGCATTAGTTCTCGGAGACCTAGGTGTTGTATGTATCGACGAGATTGATAAGATGAGAGAGGAAGATAGAGTAGCTATCCATGAGGCTTTAGAGCAACAAACAGTCTCTATATCTAAAGCGGGTATATACGCTGTTCTTAATGCGAGAGCCTCTGTGTTGGCAGCTGGAAATCCGAGATATGGTAGATATGAGGAGGATAGACATATTACAGAGAATATTAATTTGCCTCCAACTATTCTCTCAAGATTTGATCTGATATTTGTATTGAGAGATAGACCTAATCCCGAGGAAGATAGAAGACTAGCCTCATATATAGTAGAAGCTCATGCGAGATACGATGAAGTTAAGCCGGTAATAGATCCTCAATTACTCAGGAAGTATATAGCGTTTGCTAGAACCTATGTGAAGCCTATGCTGAGCGAGGAGGCTAGAAAAATGCTTGTTGATTTCTTTGTAGAGATGAGAAGGGCTGCCGCAGAAAGCAAGGGAGCCGCGCCTATAAGCATAACTGCTAGACAGATGGAGTCTCTAATAAGACTCGCGGAGGCTCATGCTAGAATGGCTCTTAAAGAAGTAGTTGATGTAGAAGATGCTGCAGAGGCTATTAGAATGACACTTATAATGTTAAGTAATGTTGGTATCGATATTGAGACTAGAGAAATTGATATAGACAGTATAATGACTGGTAAACCTCTCAGTAAGAGAAGAAAGATCCATGAGATAGAGGATGTTATTAAGCAAATAACCAAGGCAGAAGGCAAGCCCTGTGCGTCCCTAAATGAACTCAAGATTAAATTACAGCAGAGTATGTCTGAAGATGAGGTGGAGAGATTGGTTAATATGTTATATAGAGAAGGCATCATAATTCAAGTGAAACCTTATTGCTATAGAGTAATTGAGGGATAATAAAAATAGATCTTATGCATCTATTTCTTGACAAAGGATTTCTTGGATACATAATAGCATTAGTAATGTTAGCTATAGGTTCATATAGTGATATCAAAACCCGTGAAATAGATCCGAAGCTATGGATCTTCTCTGGAGTAATAGCATCTATTATTTACATTACTAGATTAGGAGAAAGCGATCTTTTGATATATACATTACTTAGTCTCTTAGCTCCGCTATTGGTATTCCTTCTAGCTTTTCTGGGTTTTATGGGTTATGCTGATTTCTTCGCTTTCTTAGTATTAGTTTTTCTAATACCTAAACCTCTCACTAAGGATCTTATTCTTCCTCCATTAATTATAATACTTCTTCTATCTGATTTAATTCTTCTATTTTACTCATTGCCTATGAGCATAGCTAGTATGAGATACTATAGCTTTGTGGCAGCAAAATGCAGTTCTCATCTAAAGACTCTATTAATTATTTTCACTGGGTATCCGCAGAGTATTAAAAAATATTTGATGAGTAAATATATGTTTCCTCTAGTATATCCCGTTAAGGAGGGCTCTGAGACTAAATGGATTTGCAGATCAACTTTTGATATCGAGGAGGAGCCGGAGTACTACAAGGATCTTTTTAAGAAATTAATTGATGAAGATCCTTTATTAAAAGATCAGGTTATAATAGTTTCTTGGGGAGCTCCTTACGTATTCTATGTATTTTTAGGTGTTTTAATATATCCTTTCGTGGCTCAATATATCGAGGAGTTATTCGCGATATTTTCAAAATCTATTTTTATACTACTGTACTTAATCTAGTACTCAGGATGGTTCTAGCAACTAATATATTGATCGGTATTATAGGAAAAACTAACGTTGGTAAATCAACACTATTTTCTGCACTAACCCTAATTCCTGTGAAGATCGAGAATAGACCATTTGTGACAATAGAGCCTAACATAGGAGTAGGTTATGTGAGAACAAGATGTGCCCATATCGAGCTGGGACTACCAAGATGCGATGCTAGAAACTCTATTTGTATTGAGGGTAATAGAATGATACCGGTAAAGCTAATAGATGTAGCAGGATTAGTTAGAGGAGCACATGAAGGTAGAGGATTGGGAAATAAGTTCTTAGATGATCTTAGACAGGCAGATGCATTAATACATGTCATAGACGCGGCAGGTTCAACAGATGAAGAGGGTAGACCTGTGAAACCTGGTAGCTATGATCCTTATAAAGATATTATTGATATTGAGAATGAGATTGATATGTGGATGTATTCAATTATTAAGAGGGACTGGGAGAAGTTCTCTAGGGGACTAGATCATCTGTCGTTTTCCGAGGCCGTGACAAAATTGAGTCAGAGACTATCTGGATTGTCAATAAAACAGATACATGTTGCTGAGACTCTTAAGCTCCTAGAACTCGATAAAAAGAAGTTTTCTATGTGGGACAGCGAGGATTTATTTAGATTCACAGTATCCTTGAGAAAGATATCTAAACCTATGATCATAGCTGCCAACAAAGCAGATCTGCCAGAAGCACAAGATATTATAAAAAATCTTCAGGAGAGACTAAGGGATAGAGTAATAATACCTGTATCAGCAGAGTATGAATTAGCTCTTAGAAGAGCCGCTGAGAAGAAATTAATTAAGTATATTCCTGGAGACTATTACTTCGAGATAATAGGAAAAGATAAATTAAGTCCTCAGCAGACGAAGGCTCTAGATCTCATAAGAGATTTTATGAAGAAAAATAATGGAACAGGAGTTCAGAGATTAATAAATACTCTTGTTCTAGAGATCTTAGGAATGATCCCTGTTTATCCTGTTGAGGACCCGAATAAATTCACAGACACCTCAGGAGCAATTCTCCCAGATGTTCTGTTGGTTAGGAAAGGGACTACTGCTAGAGAAGTGGCTTATATGATACACACGGATCTGGGCGAGGGATTTCTCTATGCAATAAATGCTAAAACGAAAGCACGCATAGGAGCAGATTACGTTCTTGAGAGTAATGATGTGATTAAGGTAGTGTCAGCTAGGAAAAAATAAGCAATAAAGCTCAGCAATAGAACTGCGTTTCATAATTTAGACTTAAACTGATTTATGAGACCCAGAACTGAGAGAATTATTACAACTATTAATACGCCGATATCTGGAAGACCAAGACCTATTAGTCCGATCCACAGCATTAAGGCCCCTAAAACAACAAAGACGACAGCTATAACGTAGTTCGAGAGAAAGAAAATTATTAATGCAAATATTATGAAGAGAATGAAGTATAGGAAACCTGATGTCTCTTTAATATGCAGGTATTTAATAAATAGATCTGTCAGGTATATACCTCCTAAGATAGATATCGATACTCTTAATAGTAAAAATCCTAGTAAAGCACCTATAAATAAACCTATTAAAGAAGCTAGTATCCCTAAAAACACACTTGAGGTTGCAGAGAAAGTATATAAGTAGAATAAGTACGCCAGCATAAGTCCTAGTGTAATTGATGATAATATTTTAGCCATCTTAATACCCCAGAGAATAAACAATATTCCTAGAATAGCTAATATGGCGTATAGATAAACATCTTCTCCCTTAATTAACAACGCTTCTCCTAACCCCTTCATTTAAATCCGAGAAAAATTACTGAGTAAAAATAAAAATATATCAAATATAATTATCGTAATACAGGGAGAGATCTCAATAGTCTCGGAGAAGGATCCCACTGAAGCAGAAATTATTGGAGAGATAATTAGATTGTGTGATGATGAAGTATACTTACCTTCTGATGATACTTTATTGATATCAAACTTTTTAAGAAGATTTCTCGGATCCATTAAAATAGGAAATTCACTTGAGATTGGTTGTGGCTCGGGATATATTGGCTGCGTGATTTGCAGAAATGTTGAGTATCTAGTACTCACTGATATAGATCCGAGATCAGCAGAATGTAGTTTTAAGATAGCAGAGTTCTGTATTTGTAGAGATACTATAGATGTGGTTGTTTGTAGATCTGGTGAATGTTTTAGAGAGAATGCATTTGATCTTATTTATTCTAATCCTCCTTATCTACCATGTAGCGATGACCCGAGATGGTGCGGAGGATCTGACGGGGTTTCTGTGGCTCTAACAATACTACGTAATTTACGAGAAATTATGAAGAAGCAAGGTATTGCTTTAATACTTTTAAGCACTTCAGGAGATCTAAGAAAATTTCTCGCGGAGACTTATAGAAGTGGTTATACAGTAAAGATAGTTGATAAATTAAGAAAATTTTTTGAGACTCTCGTGATAATAATGATCATGAGAAGAGATGGTTAGTGTAAATATTTCGATAGTCGGTGCTGGTAGCGTAGGAGTTTTCTTAACATATATTTTAAATAAGAGAGGTTTGATGCCTAAACTTGTTTTCAAGAAAAATATTGAGGAAAAGATCTTTTTACGGACGTCTTCTGGCGAGGATTATTTACTTAGATATAAGCCTGCTTTATATAAGGATTATAGTGATTGGCTAAGTAGCGATGTAATAATAATCGCTACAAAAGCCTATGACGCCGAAGAAATAATTAGAGATATCGCTGATAGAGCAGAGAGTATAAGAACCTTACTGCTTGTTCAAAACGGCCTCAAGGTATTAGAGAAAGCTATTGAGAGATTTGGTGGCGAGAAAGTTGTTCAGATACTTCTCAACCATGGTATTGCTAGAATCGATAAAAATTTTTTCTTGTGGAGTGGTGGTGGTAAAAGTTATATTGGTACTCTACTTAATGTGTCTAATCCATATATTGAGAAACTAAGTGATTTACTTGGCGAAATAGATCTTGAAATTGTAAGAGATATTCAGCCCTATAGATGGCTTAAATTATCAGTCAATGCTGTGATTAATCCGATCACCGCAATTATTGAGGAGAGGAATCGTGTGGTTATCGAGAATATGTATGTAAGAGATTATTTAGCAAAGAAAATATGTGAAGAGGTTAGAGAGGTAGCAGGTCTCTATAATATTTCGCTTCCAAAAGATCCTTATGAAGAGGTTATTAGAGTAGCTAGAGAAACAGGTAATAACTACTCTTCAATGTATATGGATATAAGATACTGTAGGAGAACAGAGATAGACTATATAAATGGTGCAGTAGTTGAGTACGGTCTACGTAGAGGTTTTAAAGCATTATATAATGAAACACTATATTATTTAGTGAAGGCTAAAGAGGCGAGATGTATTGGTTGAGAAAATAACACCTAGACATTTCGTGAAAGCTAAGAGAGAGGGGAAGAGAATAGTTATGATAACAGCTTACGACGCTATACAAGCCAGGATCGTTGATGAGGCAGGGGTTGATGGGATATTAGTAGGAGACTCTTTAGGAATGGTTATCATGGGTTATAAATCAACGGTTCCTGTAACACTCAATATGATTATTCATCACTTAAAAGCAGTATTAAATGCGTCGCCTAAAGCTCTTATTGTTGCAGATATGCCTTTTCTAAGTTACGAGGTGAGTAAAGAGGAGGCTTTGAGAAATGCTGGTAAATTAATTAAGTTAGGTGCAGACGCTGTTAAAATTGAGGGAGGCTCAGAGATCATAGATATTGTTGAGGCTATGACTAGAATAGGTATACCTGTCATGGGGCATATCGGACTTAACCCTCAGAGATATCTAATACACGGCCTCCGACTAAGAGGATCGAATGCTGAAGACGCTAAAAAAATACTAGAAGATGCAAAAGCTCTTGAAAAAGCAGGCGTGTTCTCAATAGTTATTGAATTTACGGTCTCAGAGGTCGCTGCCGAAATAACTAAAAATTTGAGGATACCTACAATATGTATTGGTTCAGGACCATTTTGCGATGGCCAGATACTAGTTTTTCACGACGTCGTTGGATTAACAACAAACCCGCCTCCTTTTGCAAGAAGATATGTTAATGCCTCAGAGATCTTTGGTGAGGCGATTAAGAGATATGTTAGAGATGTTAGAGAGAATCTATTTCCAAGTAAAGAAGAATACTATACAATGGATGTTAAGGAATATGAGAAATTTAAGAAGATGATTGGTAGCACATAGGTCAGGATATGATGGAAGAATTAATTAAGTTACTTAATGAGCTACTTGATCTAACTATTTACGAGAGCAAGGTCTATGCTGTTCTTCTTGTCAAAGGTTCAATGACTTTATCGGAGCTAAGTAGAGAGAGTGGGGTTCCGAAAACTAAAATCTATCAAATAGCGAGATCCTTAGAAGAGAAAGATATGGTCGAGATAATTCGTGTAAGACCATATAAAATTTATATCAAAGACCCGTATAGAGTAATTAATGAAAAAATAAGATCTAAATGCGCAGATCTTGAAAACAAGAAGGAGATATTACTTAATATCCTCGAGAAATTCAAGAGAAATAACCTGGAAACCTTCGCGGAAATAGCTAGTGTGAAAATAATTGATACTGAGGAGAAACTTTTAGAATATTTGAGTAATGATTTGAGAAAAGCTAAGGAGAAAATAATTGCCGTGGTAAGCAAAACACCTGTGAAATTTAATTGGTCAATGATCCTAGAGGCATTATTTGAAGCTCTCTCTAAAGGAGCTAGATTCATCTACATAGTCCCTAAAAATAGTATGAGCAAAAAGATCTTCACTGAGATATTGAGAAGAATTATATGTGGGGAAAATCTAGATCTCTTATTAAAAGAATTATTTATTCAAATAAATGAATCTCTTTACAAGAAAATTTATAGCGAGAGAATATATCGAGATCTTATAGATAAAGTAGAATTATATGAGGCAGAAACCGAGATACCTATTATAGTAATTGACGATAGAATTGTCTATGACATATTCACAGATCCGATCTCCAGCAAAGTATTGTTTTCTGTAAGATACGAAAACAATCGATACGCTAGAGCTCTAGCATCTTATATAGATCTCCTTAAATTGGTGAAGGGTTCAGGAAACCTAGTTAATGAAATAAGGAAATTCTGTTAAGAGGAATATAGATCCTAATTCTATATGATATTTCTAAGTTCTTTGAGAACATATTCTAAATTATCTAAGAAGCTAGGACCATGATGTGCTAATGTATCTACTGGTATAATAATAAACTTATTTTCTCTGACAGCTCTCATATTTAACCAGCTTCTTTTCTCAAAGATCTCTAGGATCTCCTCTCTGGATTGTTTTTTTAATCTACCTTCGTAAATTATTAGATCAGGATCTCTTCTCGCAACCTCTGCAAGATCTAGTGCTGGATAATCACCTATCTTAAAACCATAGAGATAAGATTGTTTAGTATCCCCAAATATGTTCTCTAGATTAAATAAAGCTATTGCTGAGGTTATATGTGAGAAGTAGCCTGGTATTGTTGGTCCACCAAGATCTATTTCTATATAAACACGATATTTTCTTTGTAGCGAGTAGTTCTTGATCATACTAATAAGTCTCTGTAGAAGTTCTTGAATTAGTTCTTGTGCTCTCCTATACTCTCCTATTAAACCCCCTATTAAAAGAATATTATTAAAGATCTCATATATACTTGTAGGCACAGGTACTGGATAAACAGAATGTGTAACTTCACGTAGCTTCTCTATTAATGGTCTCTGAACTCCTGTTGTTGTTATTATTAAATCAGGATTTAATTCCTTTATTAACTCTATATTAATCGTAGTGTAGGTACCGACTCTCCTTATATTAAGAGCCTCTCGAGGTCTGTATGACCATGCATCAACGCCAACAACTCTATCTCCAGCACCTAAGTAAAATATTGTTTCTGTGGCTGAAGGGGATAAACTAATGATCCTAGTAGGCTTTTCGGGAATATCTACATACCCGATCTCTGGAGAATAAACTCTAACTATTCGAGACACCTGCAACTATAATTATTTATATAATAAATATAATAATAAATTTTAATTAGTATCTTTAGATGCTCCACCCTAGCAATTTGTTTATTGAATAGATCTTTTCTTGCAGAGAATCTTTATTTCTATTTGGTCTCCGTATCTCAGGTTTAAAATATCTCTAATTTTCTTATCTGAGACAATCTCTAGAATATTCTCTTTATGGCCAGATTTAAAGGGTCTAATAACTAGTACCATCCCTATCTCATCGATTTCCCCAAGCCATATATATACTCCTCCAAGCATTCTTCCATCGTAGTATTGATCTGGGATAGTGTAATATGTTCCGCATTTCTCTACGAGATCTTTGTATGATGAATAATTAATAATCTCTATGTTAAAAGTTCCTTCAAAAGGCTCTTTATTAATTAATCTCGTAAATACCTCTTTATATGGTTTTAAAGCCATAAAATACCTAGCCTTATCGAATCCCTTTACGTATATGCCTCTTAAAGTGATCCTCAATACAGACCCCTTCTCCTTAAACCATATATTCTGTTATGAAATACCTTATATGGATGATTTAGGAGGTGATCTCTGAGAAGTGATGAGACCCTCGATCAAATATGATCCACTATCTAAGATCAATAATATCTCCAATAGAAGGAAGTATAGCCTCAACTCCTAATTCTTCTTTTATCGTCTTCTTGAAACTCTCGCCGACATCAGGATCCGTATGAATAATAATCACCCTCTCTAAACCCTTAACATTCTTAGCAATACTCAGTAAACCGCTTAATCCAGCGTGAGAAGAGAAATCAAACCATTGTACACGAGAAATAACTCTTGGCCCATTTTCCATGAAAACCCCGCCTTCTAGAAGCATTCTACCAGGTGTATTTCTTCCTTGGAAACTTACTAGAAAAACAGCTGAGTTCTTTTCATCAGCAATTCTCTTTAGATAATAAAGTGCTGGGCCGCCCTTCAGCATTCCTGCACTAGCCACTATAACACCAGGTTCTCTCCAAACTTTTCTTCTCATATTCCAATCAGACACCTCAGTAAATAATTTGGTAGCTTTCTCAAGAAGCTCTGGTTTATTAATGTAGTTTTTGTAGCTCATAAGGGTCTCAGTAATAACTCTGATCATCCCATCGTATTTTATATCTAGATTAGGTATCCTCTCAGCAAGTAGCATAAGTATTTCCTGGGATCTACCTAAACTAAAGGAGGGCACAAGCACTACTCCACCATTCTCCACAACCTCTTTAATAGATTCTATGAAGTCTCTCTCTACTTCTTCTCTACTAGGATGATCTGTGTCTCCATAGGTTCCTTCGATAATAAGAGTATCAGCTTCTAATCCACTTATGTTAGCTGCAGAGACTAATCTGGTATCTATAGTATTTACATCTCCTGTATATAAAATCCTCCTTCTACCATTATCAATAGAGATCATCATTGAGCCAGGTAAATGACCAGCATTTCTAAAAGAGATCTTCCATGAACCCACATCTAGTTCTGATGAATAACTAATAGTTCTTGTATAGAGAAGAAAGTTCTCTATCTCTTTATACTCAAAAGGTAGATAGTAAGATGATAACCTAAAGAAATCCTCTAACATGATCCTAGAGATATCTTTTGTGACAGGTGTTGCATAACTCATTGGTTTAGAGGATATGTAGAGAAGAGGTGTTGCACCAACATGATCTAGATGAGGATGAGATATAAATACACCATCTATCCTTGAGGGCGGTATTGTTAGTGGTAATTGTGGAATATCTCTTTCATCAAAATTAACTCCGTAATCGAATAAGATAAATCTCTCGTTCTTCTCAACAGCAACTGCGGCTCTACCAACTTCTCTTCCAGAGCCTAAAACTCTGATCTTTATATTGCTCAATTTACACACTTCTCTCTGTATCCAAAAAATATTATTCTAGCACCTAAAAATTTCGGTAACAAATAAATTGTCAGAGAATTTATATTGGATCTGTATTGAGAAAAGAGCATAGTGAACTATATCAAATTATTAAATCGCTATATTCTTCTCTTAGGCTCAATATTCTTCATTCTTAAATTAGTGCTTCTACATCTTCTACACTTAGTAGCGTTTGGTGGATTGATCGCGCCGCATTTTCTACATATTTTTTTCTTAAGAACTCTCTCAATAACAATTGTCATAGCCTCTGAAACCACTGGCATCTTCACTAACCATTGTTTTTATTATAGAAATCGGTCTTATAAAGATGGTGTGATGAGTAATGGGTGTTGCCCGAAGATCTCTTTTAATTACCTATGTATTTAGTGTTTTAATGATTCTATTTTACAAGCTTCTGACATCTATGGGTACAATTAATGAAGTTCTTCAACAAATATTATCGGATCAAAGAGTATTATACATGATTGTTCTATTGCCCGCCGTCCCCTCAGTAGCTATATACATCATAGTGAAGATCTTAGAAAATGATCTATTAAAAAAACTATATTCTTATAATGAAACACTTCATAAAATGAGGAATATGATCGACGCCTATGCCTTTCTGATGAGAAGATATGATGAAAATATTGAGGATATAAGAGAGAAATTACTTAATCTCAGTAGTAAAGAAAGCGATCTTGAGAAGAGATTAATAGCTGTAGAGAAATTATTACCTGTTCTATTAGATCTTTATAGAGAGAAAAGAAGTGATTAAATAGATTGCTTACTTCCTTTCTCTCTCAGTTTCTTAGCTAGTTCCTCCGCAATTTGATCGAGAGTTTTTCCTCTTACATCAATACCCTCCTTAATTGCTGCAGCAACGATGGGATGTGTATAATCTATTTGAGGAGTCTCTTCTGAAGAGTATGGGGTACTCTGCTGTGGTGGTAGAGAAGGTTGCTGAGTATTCTTTTGATGAGGGCTTGAGGCTTCTTCAAATGCTCTCCTCCATTCTTTAACAGCTTCTGCAGTAGCTCTTGCTAGCTGTGGCAGTTTTGTTGGTCCCAATAGGAGCAAGAGTACTAATACACCGATCCACAAAAGAGGATCAGATAAACTAACCATGACCTCCCCAATTAAATTTTTTTGGAAAAAGGATATTTATTTACATGATTTATATATGTTAATAATTCATCAATAGATCATCAATAGAATATTATGATGATTCAACGGAAAAACTTCTCAACTATCTATATGAATCTTTTAGAGCTAGTACTATTGTTCCTGTGCGAGCTGAGTAGATTTTTAAATCTTTATGTATACTAGTAAGAGGACATAATAGGAGAGGGTGTGTTTAAGTGCCTAAGAAAAAAGTAGTAGGAATAGCAGGGAGATTCGGTGCTCGATACGGATCTTCTATTAGAAAGAGATGGAAAGCTGTCATGGAGAGAAGATATGCAGAGTATAAGTGTCCATATTGTGGAAAAGTAGGTGTTTTAGAGAGAATCGCTGTAGGTATATGGAAATGCCCTAGATGCGGCACTGTGTGGGCGGGTGGTGCGTATACTCCTTACACCGAAGTCGGGGCAACTACAACGGTATCAGGGGTTGTAAGGAAATAGCTTTAACATAAATCTTTAGAGAAATATCTATGTTTCTGATAACAACCAGTAGACGACCTAGTAAAAGAACAAGATCTTTTCTAAAAGAGTTTTCATCTATATTCTCAGGATCCTACAGAATCAATAGAGGAAAACTCTCTCTCAGAGGTTTACTAGCAGAGGCTCTAATTCATAATTGTAGAGGTATTATACTTATTAATACTTACAAAGGTAATCCAGGCTCCATAGATTTCTATGTAATTAAGAGAATATCTGAGGAAGAGTCTCTGGACTCATATCGTATGGATCTTTTAGGCAGAATATTTTTAACAGGAGTGGTGTTAGCTAGAGAGAGATTGCTGCCTCCCTGTGTAGGGATCAGTAATATAGAAATTGTAGCAGATCACTGTGTTTCGGAGTTATGTAGAGAACTGAAAGAATTGATAACACAAGTAATTAATCTTTTTAAAAGTATATTCTCTGCTGATAAAGATACATTATATATTCTTCTCGAAGAGAGAAAAGATTTTGTGGAGTTGAGAATGAAAACATCTCAGAGAGATTTCTGTGGATTTGTGCTGAGGATCAAGAAGGTGATTCTTAAGAGCAAGTATGTACATAAAGAAGATTTTTAACTAGATCTAATAAATACCTCAAGTGTCTTAACAACTGAGTTAAGTATATAGAGATATGTGTTTAGTGCAGCTCTATGAGACGATAGATCCCTAGAATTTATCTCTAGAGCAACTGTCCTTGCATCTTTTTCAAAGAGTATTTTTGTCCATGTTCTCTGTGGATTAGGAGGCTCTAAAGTCTCTGGGAGTAATGATTCGTATATAGAACTAAGAACCCTATTATTGCTTGAGTATATGTTTACAAAAGATCTTATTCGTTTAATCACTTACTCTTTCCTCTACTCTCCTCATAAAGCATAAGTGCTTTAGCAATATCTCCTCCAGCTCTTATGAGAAGTTGTTTAGCCTCTTCCTTATTTAATCCTGTTTGCTGAACAATAAATTCTATATCTTCATCTGTTATCTTTACAGAGTCGCTACTCTGTTGAGTCAGATTAATTGTTTTCTCACTTGAAGCAATTATTTGATAAATTTTCTGACCCTTAAACTCCATCACTATGACTTGAGGATTCTCAAGAATAATTTCCTTGTCTCTAGTCTCTATAAGAACACTACTCACGTCATCTATATTTGAGACTTTAACACCTAATCTCCTTAATTGTCTCTCTAGATCTCGTGTATAAGGGATCAATATTATTATCCCAATTAAATATAATTAATTCTGAAAAAATATTTAACGAAATACGGGATCTAATGACTTAGTCATTGATAAAGATACCTGGTATCTAGGATAGGATATTTAACGTGTTTATTCTTCATGGCGTCAACAAGGATCTTCTTAATTTCATCGTATAACTCATCTAGGATTTCATTATATTCCGCTTCTCCTCTCTCAATAAGATCTGTTTTCTTCTCTAGTTCTCTTGTTCTATTAATATTTACATAGGGCTCGTAGTTAGATGTTAAATAATTATATACTTTCTCACCAAGTTTCGTAGAGACCAACTTAGAACCTGCTTTTTTCAGCTCTATAACATATCCTCTTCTACGTAGTGTCTCAATAATTACTGCGTAGGTTGAGGGTCTGCCAATTTCTTTCTCCTTCATGAGAGCAACAAGATCCGAATACCCATACAAAGGCTTCTCACCAATCAACCTATACTTAAGGCTCTTAATAGGTAATCTGCCTTCTCTAAATTCTCTTCTCTCAATTGGTACGGGAGTAGCTAATGTAAAGCCTGGCTCAATAATTTCCTTTATAAATGAGAACCTCTGCTCAAAATCACCTGCTACGAGGGTAAATTCTACTCTTCTTATCTTAGCAGGAGGCATTTGACTAGCAATGAATCTCTTAAATATTATATCGTAAACTCTAAGATCCTCTTCTGTTAAAGGTTGTTGTAGCTTGAGTATTCCTGCTGCCACTAGCGTCTTTAGTCTATGAGTATCTATGGCTCTAGTAGGTCTAATACACTCATGTGCTCCTGGCATCTCCCATTTCCTTGGTGCGAAGTACTCCTCACCAAATGAATTAGATATATAATCCTTTGCTATTCCTAGACCAAATGTGCTTACAGTAGTACTATCAGTTCTGTGATAGGTTATTAGACCTAGTTCAAATAATTTCTGTGCAATATCCATAGCTTTTTCTGCAGAGATTCTAAGAGCCGACGTAACTGATACGAGCATGGTATCGGTAGTGAAAGGTGGGAGCGGGTTCATCATCTCTTCTTTAATCTCGAGATCTTTTATTTCTACATAATTCTTCTCCAGAATCTTTTTATATGTTCCTCTAGGTGCTCTAATAGTAAATCTGTTGCCATCTTCTGTCTCGATATCTACTAGCTCAATCTTTTTGGCAGCTTCTTTTGTTCTCTCAACAACAAATCCTAGGACAGGTGTCTGTACACGTCCAGCAGAGAGATAATTTAGACCAAATTCCTTCCATAGTATTGGACTCAGTGAGTAGCCTATCCATCGATCCTCTATTCTTCTAACGATCTGAGCCTTCACCATATTCTCATCTATTGAGCCAGGATTTCTCAGAGCCTCTAAAATAGCTCTCTTAGTGACTTCATGGAATCTTATTCTCTTAATATTCTTGTTAAATGGTCTTAGTAAAAGATATAGATCCCAAGCAATTTTCTCTCCCTCGCTGTCAGGATCTGTTCCAATAAGCACCTCATCAACTTGACTAGCTAAGAGTCTGAGTGCGTTTATAACAGTTTTAACACTTCTAAATATTCTAGAGCCACAATACGGACACTTATCAACCTCTTCCGGAACAGTTCTTCCGCAATTAGCGCATCTCTTCAGAGAAACATAACTTGGTACATAGATATTATGTTTCTTACCCCCTCTATGCTCTATTAATACACCGAATAAACCGTCTCCTTGAGAAAGATCCACTATATGGCCACCGCTCGCCGCTACTATTAGTAGAGAGTCTTCGATTACTGTCTCGTAAGTCTGTAGATCCTGTATTACCCTAACTGTAGGTTTACCAAAGATTCTCGCAATAGTTCTTGCTTTATTAGGAGACTCAACTACTAATAGTTTTGTTTTAACAAGGTCTTTTACTTCACCAATTAATTTTCCGCTCTTAATCGCTTTAACTCTCTCTCTATCTCTATCTATCTCTGATAGTACTGTATTCAGATCTAGCTCTGAGAATTTCTTCCATGAGACTTCATCAACATACCACTTCATCTCTCTAACTAAAGAATTAAAAGCTTTTTGATCATCTATTATTAGAACACTTAATCCTAATGTTACACCTCCTGCAAATAATCTGCTGGATCTACCACTACCCTGTAAGTATGCGGCTACATCAGGTATAATGAAAGAGAATTTTCCTTTCTCAGAGGACATTGAGATATAGGGGCTCTTCTTCATTGCTTCAACAATATCTTTATCTGAGAGTATTTTCTGGAGGAATCTAAGAGTTCTATCAGCTGTTCTCCTCGCATACTCTAAGAATCCTTCTAAAGTAGTATTTGTTTTAACAGCCTCTCTTATTTTCTCTAAATCCTCTCTCTTCAGAAACTTTAGATTAGATAATGAACCAACTATATAATCAATCTCGTCTTGGTATTCTCGTGGGATAACATCTCTTATACTGTTAAGAAGCATAAGCCATTTAGTGGGGTGAAACTCGTTTACGTCTATATTGATCTTGAATTTTGGAACACCGAGAAATATTACGTAGCGGACTCTCTCGGGTAGATCGATTCCTCTGGTTAAAGGACTCTTGGTAGTCGCTAAGCCAATTAATACATCTACTTTCCCTGAAACAAATCTCTCAAATATTTTTTTATCAGCTCTCTTGAAACCTTCTATATTTAATCCTTTCTCTTTTAATTTATTTTCTAAATAAGATACGTACTCTGATCCTTTATCAAGAGGAATAAATAATATTCCCCCGGTTCCTAATTTATTGATTAAGTTCGCAACAAGATCCTCTTGAGATTCCTCAGAAATATGGTCTATGAAAGTATCAATGACTCTTCTACCAACCTCTATTCTCCTACCCACTGTGAAACCGAATAATGTCTCTAGAATCAAGATTCTTTTAGTCTTAATAGTTGCTTGTGTTGCTCCACTGACTATTATCTGTGAAGAAACTCTTTTTCTGATCTCGTTTCTCTCGGATATGATCTTTTTCATTTCTTCTTCGTATTTATCAGGATCTGATTTAATAAGTTTCTTCATGCTTTTTTCGTAATTAACAAGTTCTTCAACTTTATCTCTAAGCTCTTTATCTACTCCTAGCATGCTAAGTACGTAATCAATACTCTTACTTTTCTTAAGAAAACTATCTACATCATCGATAAAGGCTATATCGATTCTTTGGGAATTAATCTCTGATTTTTTAATAAGGCTCATAGTAGTTGTCACTATAATACTGGCACTATTGATCTTGGATAGATTCTCTCTCCTCTCACTTTCTTTAAGAAGAGAGTGATAAGCGACTATGGATATATCGTCGATCTCTAATAAGTTAAGGAGCTCTTTTAATTTTTGATAGACTTGATGTGCTAAGAGACTAGTAGGGAGAAGAATAAGAATCCTCTTACCATAATTTCTCGCGGCATAAATAGATAAAATAATTTGTGTTGTTGTCTTACCACTTCCTGTAGGAGCTACCATGGCAAAACTTTCATTATTTAGAAACCTCCTTGTCCAGAGTCTCTGCAGACCCCACATGGGAGCTTTAACGTACTTAATAAAGATCTTGTTGATCTCCTCAAGCTCTTTCTCGATATCTCTTACTCTACTCATGTAGCCCTCGACAACTAAGCGATCAGGTTCAGGCATGCATTTCTCGCATGCTAAGCCTTTAGATAGTCTCTCTGAAGAAATATTCTCGGTATCGCAGTTAGGGCATAGAGATTTGTAGAGTGCTCTTATCAATACTCCTGCCCGAAAAATCTAATAGGGTTAAACTTTATATAAATCTCAGCTTCTTGAGAACAATATATGGAAGCCACATTGCTAGGAATATCATTGCTAGAGCCATTGGGTATCCAAAGGGAAGTTTTAACTCAGGCATATTCCACGGAGAGACACTGGTGTCGAAGTTCATGCCGTATATAGAGGCTATTAGTGTTGGGGGCATAAGTATCAGTGTTATAGCAGTCAGTTTCTTCATTATGTCATTGATTTTGTACGAGGCCAAGGCAATATCTATATCAACTAACGTAATCACAAGATCTCTTAAGACACTAATGTTTTCTATTAATGATGTTATTTCTACTCTACTGTATTGAAGCTCTCCGTAATCCACCGATCCTTTAAAGAACTCTCCTCGCTCAAGTAACATTAGAAGATCTCTTAATCTAAGAAGAGATCTCTCCATCTCTATCAAGGATCTCTTTAGATAATAAATTTTTGTGGCTTCTCTACCTCTAACTAATATAGTCTTCTCCTCCCAGATCTTACCCTCTAGATCATCAATTAATTCATCTACTAAAAATACGTATTTATTGTATTGATTAATTATCTCCTCAATCAAGTAATTAAGTATTTTCCCCTGTTTCTTTGTTAGAGGAAATTTCAAGCTATCGGCGATTCTTGCAAAATCCTCCTCATTAATGTTCTTAGGCGTAATCAAAATATGCATAATTTTGTATCTAATGTAGAAACTTTTAGCAAATTCTGACAAAGTAACAGGTATTTTGAAAGACATTATTTCAGCATAATCACCTATTTTATCAGCAAAGAAATCAACATTCCATTCAATATAGTCCTTTATCTCCTTACTAAGATCTTTATCAAAAAAACTATCAAGCAACTCTAAAGAACTCTCTCTTAATACTATTAGAAATTCTTCACCAGAGTTAGTATACTTCTTTATATAATTTTGCAGATCTGGGGGATTAGTCAAAGTTTCTCTACTTGATATTATAGTAATCATTTCAGAGACCTCAAAAGAATCATTAATCTCAAGAATTAAATGTTTAGATGAATACAGCGATATAAGTGCAGTAATTATCTATACATCCATTATTTAGAGAAGATTTCTTGCCGAGCGAGTTCAAAGACTTTTACTTCTGAGCTGGTCTCTCTCTGTATTCTTTGATTCTTCCTTCTTGAAGCATAATCATTTTATCTGCGTAATCAATTATGCGCGGATCGTGTGAGACAATTATTATTGCGGTATTGAAATCTCTCCTTATGTTCTTAAACAATTCCATCACTACTAGGGTGTTTTCCCAATCTAAATTAGCTGTTGGCTCATCAGCTAATAATACACTAGGTGTATTAACAAGGGCTCTGGCTATAGCGACTCGTTGCCTCTCTCCCCCACTTAGTTTCTTGACAGGTACAGTAGCTCTGGCTTGTATACCAACGTATCGCATAATATCATTAACTAAGGCTTCTCTTCTCTTTCTTGGAAAACCCGCTATCAATAATGGGAGCTCAATATTTTCCCAGGTGGTGAAATCTTCTATCAATCCATAGTCCTGGGGTATGTATCCTACAATGGTATTTCTAATCATCGCTAAACCCTCTTCATCTAATAATGTAAGTTCATATCCGTCAACAACGACAGATCCTTTGTCAGGTCTCTCTAAACCTGCAATTATTTTCAGAAGAGTTGTTTTACCTGATCCCGACGGTCCGTGAACCAGTACTATCTCTCCTCTATTTACATCCATAGAGACCCCTTTCAAAGCTTCAACTACTACCTCACCTGATCTATATACTTTCCACACATCTCTTAGAACAACTACTTTCTCTTCTGACATAATTGATTTATCCCTTACATTTATAGTGTGTCTACATCGACTAATATTCCTAGCTTTTGAATATGTTTAATTCTAAATAAATTAGATTCTTATTAAAACTTATGTAATATGCTAAAAACTTTTCCTCTTAGCTAATAAGTAATTTAATACTAAAACAATAACTAGTATAATTATTATAAGTGACGCTGGTGGTGGAGATAATAAAGAAACTATAAATAGAGGAATTAAAGATAATAGCGTATTCAGACTAACCATAATAGTAATAATTCTTCTAGGGGCACCTACAAGATTTAGAACCTCGTAGAATTTACGTAAAACAGATCTCATACTCGCTATAGTTTCTATAGATAAAACTAGTACTATAATACTTATAATCAACTCATTGCTATATCTAGTTAAATAGATCATTACTATGAGTGATAGTGAAGTAGTTAATGAAACTATCAGAGATCTTTTGATCCACCAAAGTTTTAATAGGTTCTTACTTAGATCGTAGCTCACAGGATTCACCTCAGAATAGATTCTTGAGACTCCTTAGAGATACTTGTTTGTAATACTCCTTGAATGCGACTTAAAACCATTCTCGATACGGAGCTAAGAGCTTCTGGTGGAAGTTCCTCTATACTCCATGGATCTAGGTCTATTGACACAATTAAATTTTCTTTATGTCTACTAACTTGTATGTAAATATCTACACCAATACCTATGGTGTAAGTATATATCACCCTAAGAAAAGCCCTCCCTACGGGTTCAAACGCGTTTATATGCTTCTCCAGTATTTGAAAGAACTCAGATCTTCCTAGAGAGTTTAGAACTTTGTCTATGATCTCGTTTATAGTAATACTTCTAGAGGATATTCTTATTTCAAGGAATGTTTTCGTTGGTAATTTTTCTATTTGATAAATAGAGCTTTCAGACAATACTTTAAAAAGATATATTAATGAAATTATCACACCTATAAAAGATCCTATAAAAATCCCTATGAATTGAACAAATCCTATGTATAATGTTTGTTCAGTAAAATAGCCTACGAGAATGCTTAGGATAGTTGAGAGGAACATAATAAATAAACCATAGAGAAAATATCCTATTAATAGAGAAGTTCTCGAGATCCAATCTGTACCGCCTGAGTACGAGGCTGACCCTGAATATTTAACAAGATGATCCTCAAATGATTTTATATAGAGAATAAATACTCCAGAGATAAATACTAGGGTTAATACTCCAGATACAATAGAGTACGAAATAATATTGAAATTACTAATGCTAAATATGTATGAATAGTTATTTATAATCAATACCATCTGCATAATGTTATTATTTATCATTTCTTCTTCTAAGCCACTTATTAAACTCCTTAATTTATTCTCGGAGAGGTTTATCTGAACCACAGATCTGAATACTTTTAACTCTGATGAAGTAGCTATTTCATTACTAAGAGCATAATCTTTATTCATAAGAATAATTGTTCTAGGAATATAACTCAGGGATCCAATATTATAAATTCTATAATTAAATAAGTCATAAAGTGTGTAAAAACGAGAACCTATATATGGATTGCTTATTGTAATTAGAGATGAAATACTTATATCTAAGATCTTACCTCCATGAATCAAGACTCCTTCATTAGGCATTTCCTTACCAAAAACAAAGGCTTTATGTTTGCTACATATTTCTCCAAGTACGCTATTTAACCTATATATAGTCTCTTGATCAAGACATTCAATAAGGTAAATAGTGTCAGTAAGGGATAAAATATCGCTTGAAGCTCCGCTTTTTTTAATCATATAAGGTTCATCGGAGGTTACCTCGTATATGTAGAGAAGAGGTTTCGAGGAGTCTAATTGAGCTATTAAAGAATAATTGCCTTCTATGATAGCGTAATTTATTCCTGTACCTACAACACTTTCTCTAGAGATATTTACTGAAGGTTCTACACTCCAACTCATAAGCATTGTGAAGAATAAAGTTATTATTATCAGGACATATAAAGTAGAATCTCTTAAGAGAAATAATTTTAGTTGTATATAAATAATTCTCAAACGTGCTGAAATCGATATGGTTTTAAATTCTCTATTAAATACCTCTGTATATCCCTTGCTCTCTGCAGTCTCTTCTTTTACTTTTTTATAAAGTAAGTATAGTGTGATAATAATTAATACATAGATCAATAGAAGAATTTCGTTGATCAATAAAACATCACCTAGCCTGTGAATAAACTATATACGATGTAAGTAGGTATGGCTAAACCACTTCCAACTAACAGAGCTATTGAGTATATTGATAATTTCTCCTGAACCTCTATACCGAATTTTGATAAATACCATCTTATGAATGAGCCAATTATGAATAAGATCCCGTAGTCCGGGGTCAGGGACATTCCAATTATAAATGGTATTGGTGATATTTTTATTGGAGAGATCATGCTGATCAATAAAATAGTTGCCATATACAGTGCTCCTATGATCAATCCTCCCCCGATAGTAGTGTAGTCAAGTAATCCTTTGTAAACCATAATAGACCAGTTAACGTATGGAAGCCATCTCAAGAGAGATAATTGAGGCGATTCTAACCCAAAGACTCTTAGGAGCACAATACCGTAGAACATTGTTATCGTTAATCCCAGAGTGAATGAGAAAGTAAATAAAATAAGAAGTCTCGATAGAGAAGTCCCGCTGAGTCTAGAGATCTTCATAATATTCGCACTCGCTGAGCTTAAACTACCTGGCATAGGTATACCTAAGTAGTGATCCATGAATATGTAAGGTGTGAAACCTCTGAAACCTAATAAGTAGAGATACACGGTATTGAATGGATAAAGTGATTGTCCAGCTATACCTGCTTCACCAACTGCTATAGTAGTTAATATTATGAGTATTGGGAGTAGTAGAAGAACCCAAACTAATGAGGCTATTATGTGGACTGTATCAAATGATGCTCCATAAATAAGTGTTGAGAGGAATAAGGAGACGAAACCTAAATAAGTTAATACTATTAGGTAGAGATCTCTCTTCTCTCTAGATATTCTCCATATAATTACTAGAGATCCTCTTATTCTATACATGAATAATATGCCTAAGAGAAGAACAGAGCCAAATATGATTGAGGCTATATACCAAGAGGCTCTGTAGAGGATCTCATCTATCGTATATACTCTCCCTACACTAAATAAAGAAAAATAAGCGCCCAGAGGAAGAATAAGTAGAGAAGTTAATAAACTACTAATGCCTATGCTAAAAGATGTTCTCGCAGGTAATACGATTGAGAGATAAATCATAATAAATGATATTGAGAGACTCATTACAGAACCTCTCAATATACTATTTACTTTATCTGTGAGATCTATCGAGGGCTCCCCGAAGAAAAACACTAGGAATTGAGATATTAACCCAAAAATAATTAATAAATAGATCTCCCTATAAGATCTTAATCTACTAACAAAACCAGATGTTATAAATGAAGTTATGGCTAATGGATAAGGTAACTGAAGCTTATCTATAAATAAATGTCTATATAAATAAGCAAGCAATATTCCCGGGAGACTCAATAGACCTATATAAATGTACGTAGGTATATACGAGCAAAATACACCAAAGAAGCAGTTTTCATTATATAACCATGAAGGAAAATCAGTTCCGTAGAAATATTTCTCGTAGATTACTTTAGTATAAGCAAATGTTATGAGCATTCCAGAAGTTATTATCGTAGCATAGGATAAGCCATAAGCAACTATGGCGCCTATAACAACTTCCCTAACACCTCCTCTTCTACCTAGTAGAAGTTTTACTAAGAGTGGAGTAGTAATTATGCTTAATTCAGCAGTAGTATACCCAGTAGTGGCGTATCCGTAGGTATCTACAAGACCCATAACTAAACCTATTAAAAACCCCACCAAAAAAAGTCTCCGATAATTAACATCTTGTGTCAACTAATCACCTACATCTTTCATCCTTTTAAGAAAGCTCAGATAAAAATTTACTGAGTTTCCTAAGTATAAATATAAATAAATTTCGGGTCAAATGGTTCGTGAACACATCATATATAGAATCAGTCAACCCAGCCTCTATCATCCCCTGGGAAAAATCACTTCTTTTTCTTACTCTTCTCCTCTCTCTTGCTCTCTTTACTCTCTGTCTTACTTCTCTCTGTCTCTTCCGTCTTCTTCTCCTCTAATCCCATGAAAATAGTTGTTCTCTGTCTACCACCCAACTAATCTCCCTCCCAAGTAAGTGTTTCTTAAGAGAATATAACTATTCATACCTCGAGAATCTTTTAAGTCCTCCTCTGAGACTATAGGTCTTAAAACCTGCTCTTCTAAGACTTTCTGCAAGTAACTCGCTTAGTTCCCCTTCTTCACACACTAGTACTAGTTCTCGATCTCTGTATCTCTCTATCTCTGATAAATCAATTATTTCATGGTTGATGAATCTCCTCTTAATATCTCTTCTTGTTAAATTTACTACAACAGCCCTATCAGGTATAGTATCTATCTCGATGTCTTCGGAGAACTTGATTTTTTCTCTTATATCTCTTCTCCAGTCTCTATATAAATCTATCTCTATGATCTCTTTAATTGTCTCCTTGAAGATCTCGTTATTTATTCTTGAGAACTGATCCATGAATCTGCTCTCATTTATTTTAAGAGGTGTGTATGAGCCTAACCAACAGGTCTCTCTAACCTTTTTAATATCCTCGTAAAGACCTATCTTGACTGATAGATCAATTATATCATCTTTTGATAAGCCGATTACTGGTCTAATTATCATTACATCAAGATCTTTTGATGAGGCCGTTATATTTTCAATGGTCTGACTATTCGCCTCCCAGATACTCTCGCCAGTTACTATAGAGGCGTATTTATTTATCTTAGCGTATTCTTGTGCTAGTATAAGCATACTTCTCCTGAGAGCTATCTGCCAGTACACAGGATCTATTTTTTCCCTAATCTCTCTAATTATATTCGAGAAATTAGCTACAAGAAATCTTACTCTGTGCCCCATCGCCCAGTTGCGAGCAAGTTTTTCTGCTACCTCAGCTACTCTATACAAATTCTCTATAGAGCCCATATGGATATGTAATAGATCTGTGGGAGAACCCTTCCTAAGCATAAGCCATGTAGCCACAGTAGAATCAAAACCACCGGAGAATAAGGCGAGCACTCTAGCTTGAGAGCCTAGTGGGAGACCTCCAAAACCTCTGAATCTTCTCTTATTAGTTGTTGCATAGACTCTGTCTCCTCTGATCTCGACGTAGATCTCGATCTCAGGATTCTCAAGATCTACACCAGCACCACATTCTCCAAGTTTCTCCCCAGCTAATTTAGCAACATCAATTGATGTAAAACTATGAGTACCTACTCTATGGATCCTGAGAGCATATATCTTCCCTCTAACCTCCTCACAGAATAGATCTCTGATCTTATTAGATAAATTCTGAATATCGCTAAAAGAGAACTCTGAGACCTCAAGAACCTCTAAAACACCAAATACTCGACGAAGAATATCTACTGCGTCACCTGAGTATTCCACTAAAGCTCTACCACTATCGATCCAGTTAATAGAGCAGTTACCACCTAAACCAGCAACTATATTTCTCTCAAGAAGCTTCTCGAGTCTTCTTCTATGAGTACCCTTAAGAGACATTTCCCCAGATAATCTAATAAGGTACTTAGGCATCTCCTAATCTAAATAAGCAATACAATTATTTAGCTTAATAAATTAAACCAGATCATCATTAAAGAAACAAACGCACTAAATAAGTCATAAGTCAGGTGAATTTTTATAAGATACTTACTCTATTAAATAATTAAGTGGTGGGGCCGTAGTCTAGCTTGGTAGGATGCGAGGCTTGGGCCCTCGTGGTCCTGGGTTCAAATCCCAGCGGCCCCATCACAAGCGAATTTCTTATATATCCATGTACAGAATGTACTCGTATGGATGAGGTCTTTTATAGATCTCGTTTAACTCTCTTCTCTTAATCTCTATAAAGCTTTCTATTAACTCCTTATTGAAAACTGGTTTGAGAAATTCATGGTCGTTTTCAAGTTCTTCTAGAGCCTCGTAGAGATCTCTCGGCAAGGTCTTGATGTTTCTCTCTTTAATTTCATTTAGTGTTAATTCATAGGCGCTTCCCACGAATTCCTCTCCAGGATCTATTTTCTTCTTGATGCCATCTAAACCAGCCATTAGAGTCGCTGAGACCGCTAGATAAGGATTCGCGGAGGGATCTGGGACTCTAAATTCGATTCTTGTCTTCGTAATATTTGAGGCAACAGGTATTCTGATACCCACACTTCTGTTATAGTATCCCCATAGACAATATACGGGAGCCTCGTATCCCAGCACTAGTCTCTTGTAGCTATTTGTTGTAGGGGCTACTAAGGCTGCTAAACTTCTGCAATGATGAATTAATCCACCAATAAAATATCTAGCAAACTCACTTAATCCTTTTTCATCTGGTGAGTAAAATAGATTCTCGTCTCCTCTCCACAAGCTTATGTGTAGATGCATACCACTACCATTTTCGCCATATATTGGTTTCGGCATAAAAATAGCTCTGAGACCCATCTCTGAGGCCACGTATTTAGCAACCCACTTGGCTGTGATTATTTCATCACTTATATAGACAGGGTCTCCGGCTCTTAGCGAGAGCTCTATCTGAGATCTAGCGACTTCGTGATGCGATACTTCCACCTCATAATCTAATAAGGCTAAATATTTAGAGACTTTTAATCTGTATGTAAACAAAGCATCTAGTGGATCAGAAGCGTGATAATTCTTCTCTAATCTAACTCTATCAAGAGGCTTTACTCTATAAGAAATAAGCGTGGTGGGATTATCGTAACTTATCTTAAGAGACTTAAACACAAAAAATTCTAATTCTGCTCCTACTAAAGCTCTATAACCCAACTCATTCAAGTAACTACTTAATCTCTCTGCAACATATCTAGGATCTTTCTCATACCTCTTTTTATTAGGTCTATAGATCCTTCCAATACCTCTCTTCACGTCACTAATCCATGGAATGTCTCTGAGAGTACGATGATCCAGTTGGATAAGAAGATCGCTACTCTCAATATTTTCGAAACCAGTAACACTACTACCATCAAATGAGGCTATGAATTCATTGTTTTCAGCTTCTATATAGTTAGTCTCTACACTCCTCAAAAAACCACCGAGATCTGTGTAATGAATAATTAGTTTTGTACGATTATTGCTCAAAATATCACAATTTTTCACTCAGTTTGTGCAGTATTTAAGTTTATAAAGATCTTTGGATATATTGTTCAAATAGATCGGTGTTAAATAAATATTGTGAATATAAGTAGTTTTTTGGGTTGGATACATTGTACAGAGAGTCATTGGATGAATTAGATCTTAGGATTCTAGAGATACTTAGAGAAAATGCTCGCGTAAGTGTTAGAGATATTGCAAGACTTCTTAAGAAAGCTCCATCAACGGTGGCTGAGAGAATAAAGAAATTAGAGAAGAAAGGATTTATAACTGGATACACAGCACTTATTGATAATAGTAAATTAGGCTATAGATTAAATGCATTAACACTCCTACAAGTAGAGGGAGGATACATAGAAGAAGTAGAGAAATTACTCGCTTCAGAACCTAATGTGAGAGCAGTATATGATATAACAGGTGAATACGATATAGCCATCGTCTCCACCTTCAGAGACACTGAGGAGCTAGATAAATTCATTAAGAGGATCCTCAAGAATCCACATATAAAGAGATCTGTGACTAACGTGATTCTAAGAATCGTGAAAGAAAAACCTAGTATACCCATTTCACATGAAGCTTAAATTAGTAAAAAATTATTTAAGCTAGCCAGAGGACGAGTCTCATTCGATTATATGAATCCTACACAGATCTTATCAAGAGAAACGGTAATCTAATATTGCATTTATTATCATAGTTGTAAACAGCACCGCTTGAGTAAATATAGATGTACTCAGGAGCATTATACCCACTGGGGTAAGAACCAACATTACTTAATCTAGCAATCCAATAGAAAGAAACAACACC
>ERZ1669249.85-NODE-85-length-56584-cov-37.866653_pt1 | contig 56584 bp, 60 predicted proteins | sample MGYA00579293_ERZ1669249 | MGnify/ENA primary metagenome ERZ1669249 (study PRJEB41166, sample SAMN08046057) | hot springs metagenome | biome: hot spring; feature: neutral hot spring; material: thermophilic sediment; isolation source: thermophilic sediment from... | reverse complement strand
GGGATCGATACGTTCACCTATCGCGCCTTCGACGGCGAGCTCTACTCCAACATCGCTACGGTGACGATCAGCGTTGCTTTCGTCAACGACCCCATGGCAGTAGAAGATCTGTCCATAGCTACATGCGTCAATGCGGCCACGAGGTTTGAGGTCGTTGTGAGGGATGCGGATATCCTTTGGGATGGGTTCACGGACTACCCCATCACTTTCTCCCTGATCTCCGGCCCAGAGCACGGAACAGTGGGCACTGATTTCAGAGCCGTCCGCTATGAAAAAGGCCGGGCGATCTTGGAGCTCGTTTACACCCCCGATCCCAATTACATCGGCACCGATAGCTTCCGGCTCCGCGTTGCTGATCCTCACGGAGAGGTTGTCGTGTTCACCGTAAACATAACGGTGGAAAGCTGTGGCTTCGGTCCTGCTGGAGCCGCGGGGTTTGTCCTCGGTCCGGTAGTGATCCATGAGATCGCTTGGGCCGGAACTGAAGCCAGCGCCGAGGATCAATGGATTGAACTCCTGAACGTCACCGATCAGCCTGTGGACCTCAGTGGCTGGCGGCTGCGCTGGCGGAAGAAGGAGCCCAAGAACCCCGCGGACCTGATTTGGCGGGAGATCGAGCTCAGGGGCGCGATCGAGCCGCAAGGGTTCTTCCTTCTTGAGCGCGGCCACGACGAGGTGGTCAAGGATATTCGAGCGGACCAGATCTGGCCGAGGATCATGCGCGCTGGCCAAGAAGAGATCCCGCTTCTCCTCTCCCTTGAGGGAGATGTGGTCGAGCTCCTCGATCCCCAAGGCCTTGTGGTGGACACCGCCAACGCTGATCCGAGGATCGTAAACGGCTGGGCCTCCGGCAATCGCCTGACCCATGCCACCATGGAGCGAAAGAACCCATTGCTTCCGGACACGGTGGAAAACTGGTGGACGAACCTGGGCGCGGTGGTGTTCGGGAAGGACGCGGAGGGTAAGACCCTGCGCGGAACAGCCCGTACCATCAACGAGCCGGAGGTCCTGGCCCTAAGCGGGGAGACCTTGGTGGTGGAGAAGGGCCAAAAGGTGGAGCTGGTGCGAACCATGGCCACTGCGGAGGCCGCGGCCAGGCTGGTCCTTCTGCGCGGGGACGTGGCCGGCAGTGCCGGAGCAGTCCTTGCCGAGCCCGCAGGCGCCACAGTCCTCTACGACACCCTCACCAAACGGGCCACAGTCACGGTGGACACGGGCAACCTTGAGCCCGGAACCTATCGCGTGGTGGTCTCCTTCGAGAGCAGGGTGGTCGTGTTTACCCTGATTGTGCGCTGAAAGTTCGCTGCAGATAAGAAAAAGGGCGGGGATCACCCCGCCCTTTCTTTTTTGGGAACAAGCGACTAAAAAAGGCCCTTCCAGCCGAAGGTGAGGATCCAGGTCTTTCCTGGATCGCTTGGGTCCACAAGGCCGGCCTTGAGTCGGACATTCACCAAGACCTCGCGGGAGATGGGGAAATAGAGGTTGACGTCTTCCATGGCCAGACCAAAAAGGTTTCCCGGTGTGCGGCTGAAAAATAGGGAAAGTTGCCACCAACCCGGCGCTCCGCAGCACGGAACCACTGGCCCTTCAAACTGCATGACCTCGAAGAATTGGCTATAGCCAGTGACAGCGGAGTCTCGGTCTGGATCAAAGGAGGTGGCGAACCGGGCTTTATACCCCGAAGGAAGATCGCATCGCAGCTCTAGGCCATAAATGCTGAACCCCGAGATCCCAAAACCTCCGGATGGTCCAAGTAGCCCCACCAATGGCTTAATGCAAAGGAACCCTGACCAAAGGCGCAATGAGGGCTCGACGCGTTTTTCTTCCGGAGAAATGGTCACCTTCACATCCAAAAAAGTGCGGAGGACGTCGCACCATGGGCAAGGAATGGGCACGTCCCTCATGGTGAAGGAAAAGTGATCGAAGCCGAGTTTGGTTTGCATGAACTCCAATTCCCATTTGACCGGGCAATCTCCGCAGGGCCAAGGGCCGCGCAGGGTGAGAACTTCCTCGGCAAAGGTGGGGGTGAGGGTGGCGAATTTGGTGCGGCTCGTCAAAGAATACCGGTCAATCGCGCCTTGCACGGTGAAAGTGGCATATGAACTGGTTTCGGGGTCGGATCCGGAGTAGTAAAAATAGTAGGCAAAGTTCCATCCAGAGAGCAGAGTGCGGGCTTCCACGTTCCAGGAGGTCAGGGACAAAGCGGAGGGATCGAATGACAAAGTGGAGGTAATGGGAAGCCGCCAAGCCGCAGGCCAATCGCCCTCAAGCTCAATGCGGGTCACCGTGCGGAAGGAGGAAAAGCCGGTGGCCATATCCCAAGTGGCGTGGGCCTGGGTATCCAAATAGGTGAAGCGGGCGTAAAGACCGAAGTCGAAGCGATAGTTATCCAAGGCGAAAGATGGCCCGGAAAAAGTCAAGGAACCCTCGCTGCGGAAACCCGGGGTGAACATCTCCATTGGCCCGACGACCCTTAGCTGCACCGTGCCATACTCCACAAGCACATCTTCGGCAGTACGGATGAGGAACGTGATCCAATCCGTTCCGGAAAAGCCAGGGTTGGGGATGTACACGAGCTCCGGCGGGAAGCCCAAAAGCGTCCCGTATTTTGGGGCCTCGATGATGGAAAAAGTGATTTTTTCAAGCTCTTCAGGGCTGCCCACGGCCAGGATAACGGGGGTGGGGGTTTCCGGCCGAACGAACACTATTTGCAGAGGAAAATATTCCAAAGCCATCCCCAAAGCATAGGTCAACCCCACGATTGAGAGGACGAAAAAGAGTTTTCGCATAATGCCCTCCTTTTTCAGCCGCCGTAGGCCAGCATGCGTTCAGGAGCCTTAGGCCCGATCACGATGGGAAGGGAGTAAGCGGTGTGTCCGGCAATGACGAGGAGGAGGTATTCGCCCGGCGAGAAGGATCCCAGGTCCAGGAAAGTCAAGCCGGAGGAGCCTGGGATGGGCGTGATCTTCGGGGAATCCTTTGGGCCCAAGAGGAAGAATTTGGGCTCGGCTTGGCCGGCGAACACGAAGGGGGCCATCCCCTGTGGCACGGCCTTCGGCTCAGCTCGCTCCACCACATACCAGGTTTGAACTCCGTGCTGTTGAAGGAGGTCAAGGAGGTCATGCGGAGAAAATCCCGCGGGAGGGTTCGGATGGATTTTGAGGCCCGAAATTTTCGAGGAGACAACGATTTCCACCATTCCCACGTCAAAAAAGCCATGTGGATCGCGAACGCGGTAGGAAAAGCGATCGCGGCCTTCGAAACCGGGTTTTGGGATGTAGGTGAGGATGGAGCCGCTTCCCATAAGCTTCCCGCACTCCGGCCCGCCCAGGATCTCGAATTCCAGAGGCTCTCCATCGGCGTCCTCAGCGATGAGCACTACTTCAACTGGCTCATTTGGGCGGGTATAGAGAACCTGGCTTTGGGCCCGCGGCGGATGATTGGCCCAGACCGCAAAGGAAACCAAGGCCAAAAGGGGTAAAAAGCCTTTCCATCTCATGGCCCCCTCACGCTACCAAAAGGGGAAACGGCGAAAGAGGCCAGGAGTTCCGGCTGGATCAGCGTCCGGTTAATTGAGGAGCGGACGGAAGTCGGTAATCCTTATTACTCTCCGGTTTTAGGGCGCCAAAGGGCCAAGCCTGTAGCGGAAAGGAAAGCGAGGGAGCTACCGAAGAAGAAAGGGGCGGAAGGGCCGCATTTATCCCAAAGGATGCCGGCGATGAGGGAGGCGGGGAAGGCCATGGCTCCCACCACCGTGGCGTAGGCGCCGTAGGCCGTGCCCCGAAGCTCCGGAGGAACGAGATCGGCCACGAGGGCCCGCGCCGTCCCATAGGCCACCCCGTAATAAACCCCATAGGCTGCGTAGATCACCCACATGGCCCAGCTTGCCTTGGCGAGCCCGATCCCAAGATAAACCAGGGCATAAAAGAGCCAGCCCCCGAGGATCAAGGTTTTCCGGGGAACCCGGTCGGAGAGGGCGCCAGCTGGGGTGGAAATAAGGGAATAAACGAGGTTGAAGAGGGCGAGCATCCCGAGGATGCCGAGGACATTAGCCCCAAGGTTCTGTGCCCGCAAAACTAGGAAAGCGTCCGCGGAATTGCCGAGCTCAAAAAGTCCGACCAAGAAAAGGAAAACGGGAAAAGAGCGGCCAAGCCCGGAGAGGCGGAGTTGGCTTTGGCTTTGTTTTTCAACTCTTTTGGGCTCCTTGGCCAAAGAAGCTAAAGAGATCACCGCCAAAAAGGCGGGGACGAGGCTCACTAGGACGATGGTGCGGAAGGTTGTAGCCCGGAGGTTTACGCTTGCGCCCTGGGTGAAGTACACGGCCAAAAGGGCGGCGAGGATCCCGAGGAAGGCGCCGGCGGTATCCGCGGCCCGGTGGAGGCCGAAGGCCAGGCCCCGGTTGGCCGCGTCGATGGAGTCGGCCACGAGGGCATCGCGGGGAGCGGTGCGGATCCCTTTCCCCACCCGATCGGCCCAGCGGGCCAAGGCCACATGCCACCAATTGCTGGCAAAATAAAAGAAGGGCTTGCAAAGTGCAGAAATCCCGTAGCCCAAAACCGCAAGCCACTTGCGATGGCGGAGGCGATCGGAGATATAACCGGAGGCCACCCGCAAAAGGGAGGCCACGGACTCGGCCACGCCCTCCACCGCGCCGATCACCGTCCCACCTGCGCCGAGGACGTTGGCCAAAAAGAGGGGGATCAAGTTGAGCACCGTTTCGGAGGAGATATCCATGAGGAAGCTCGTGAGGCTTGCGGCCCAGACGTTCCTGGGGATTTTCTTAAGCGCCATGAGGCGCTAAGTCTAACTCCGCTAGCTTAGGGGGGCAAGATTTGGGTTAAGAACTTGGTTTGGCCAGGGATCGGGCTAAGCTTATCTGGATGGAGCGCTACCGTACGATCATCCCGGAATGGGAGGACTTCTTGGCGGCCCTGGTGCGGCCACTTCCCACGGTGATCCGCACGAACACCCTTCGGATCGAACCCGCGACCTTAAAACGGCGGCTTGAGGCCAAAGGGTTTCGTTTGCGGCCGCTTTCGTGGGATGAAACATGCTTTTTGGTGGAGGGGGAGGCTCCCATTGGCAACACTTTGGAACACTGGCTTGGCTACTATTACGTTCAGGAAGCGACGCAACTTTTGCCCGCGAAGGCCTTGGGTCCAAGGCCTGGGGAACGCGTTTTGGACCTGTGTGCAGCGCCGGGTGGGAAAACCACGCAGATCGCCCAATACATGGAGGATCAGGGCCTCCTTGTGGCCAACGATTCCTCGGCCAAAAGGATCCAGGCCCTTTTGGCCAACGTCTATCGTTTGGGGATCAAGTGTGTTGTGGTCACGGAGTGCCCGGGAGAAGAATTCCCAAAAGTTGTGGAATTCGATCGGGTGCTGGTAGATGCGCCCTGTTCGGGGGAAGGTGTGGCCCGGCGCTTTCCTCACCTGAGAAAAGGGGCTTCCCTTTTGACGATTCAACGTTTGAGCGCCCTCCAAAAGAGGCTTTTGGTGCGGGCTTTGGAACTCGTAAAACCTGGGGGGATTGTGGTTTACTCCACTTGCACCATCGCCCCGGAGGAGAATGAGGGGGTAGTGAGGCATGTTCTGGAGCTGGGCTTGGCGGAGCTAGTCCCTTGGGAGCCGCCGGTCCCCCACGCTCGAGGGCTGGTTCGCTTTGAAAAAGCTGAATATGGCCAGGAGATGCAGGGGGCTGTGCGGATCTACCCGCATCACTTTGACTCCGAAGGGGGGTTCATTGCCGTACTCCGCCGAATTTTCTGAAGAGGTGAAGAAACTTTTGCGCGAATTTGGCGTAGAGGAATTGCCTGGACGCCTTGTGTTTCGGCACGAGGCCTTTTGGCTTACCACCGCTTTGGAGATCCCCGAAAATGTGCGCGTTCACGCGGTGGGCGTGAGATTGATTCGCGTTCAACCCCATGGTTTAAAGCCCACGAGTTTTGGGCTCATGGTTTTGGGGGCGCGGGTACGGAGGCGGCGGGTGGAGCTCTCAAAAGAGGAGTTGAAGGAACTTCTTTTGGGGCGAACTTTGAGAAAACCCGGGCTTCCCCAGGGGTATGTGGCCCTTTGTTTTGAAGGGGAGGTGCTCGGCTGCGGGGAGGTGCGGGGAGAAAACCTTCGCTGCCAAATCCCCCTTGGGCGAAGGCAGGAGCTCCTCATCGCCCTCGCTTATGAAGAGAGAGCTCAAAGGTTGATTTAGCCGAGCCAGAAGGGGTCCGGTTCGACGCGGACGTTTTGGGGGATTTTCCCCAGGGCTTTTTTGACCAATAGAGGCACATCTTCTCCCCCGCGCACAAGGAGCTGGGAACGGGGCTCGCCCCGCAGGGGATGAAGTTTGGCTGGCCCCAAGACCTCCAGGCCTGAATCCTTCAAAACCCCCGCCATTTTCTCCGCCTGTTTTTCCGCGCGCTTCCCGCTCAAAAGGATGCGTACCAATCTGGAAAAAGGCGGGTAGCGCAAAATTTTTCGGAATTTTAGCTCCTCTTGATAGAAGCTTTGATAATCCTGGCGGATAGCAGAGGAGATGGCGTAGTGATCGGCCATGTTCGTTTGGATGATGACCTCCCCGGGTTTTCCCCCCCTTCCAGCCCGGCCGATGGCGGCGAGCACAAGTTGAAAGGTCCTTTCCGCCGCATAAAAAGTGGGCATGGCCAGGAGCTGGTCGGCGTCGATCACCCCCACCAGCGTTATTCCGGGAAAATCCAAACCCTTTCCGATCATTTGTGCCCCTACGATGATGTCCAGCTCCTTTTTAGCCAGGGCGGAGAGGATGCGATCCCGTTCGCAGGCGGTTTCCTCGTCCAGGCGGGCCACCCGGGCCTCGGGGAAGAGCTTTTTTGCCTCGTGTTCCACTCGTTCTGTTCCCGCGCCAAACAGGTGGAATCTGGTTCCACCGCAGCGACGGCAAGCTGGATCGGGAAAGCTTCGGCCGCAGGCCGGGCAACGGAAGCTCTTCTCCGCAAGGTGAAAGACCAGGGCCACCTCGCAATCCGGGCAGCGCAGGATTTCCCCGCAGCGGCGGCAGGAAGCGCCGGTGAAGTAACCAAGGCGGTTCAAAAAGAGGAGGACTTGGCCTCCATCCTCCAGATGGCGGGCCATGGCCTCGCGCAGTTCTGAACCGATGACCTCCTGCGGTGCTTTTTGCGCCACCCTGACCTCCGGCGCCTCTCCGGCCACGCGTTGGGAAAGGCGAAGGAGTTGAATTTTGCCTTGCTCCGCGCGAAAGAAAGTCTCCACTGCGGGGGAGGCGGAGCCGAGGATCACCACCGCGCCTTCCTCCGCCCGCCTTTCAGCCAGCCTTCGCGCATGGTAGTGGGGGGCGCGCTCCTCCTTGTACCCGGGCTCCCCCTCCTCGTCCACCACGATCGCCCCGAGGTTTGGGAAGGGGAGGAATACGGCCGAACGCGTTCCCAGGGCGCATTTTATTTCCCCTTTCATGGCCTTGGTCCAAAGGGAGAAGCGCTCGCCCGGGGGAAGCTCCCCGTGATAGACCGCGGGAGGAAAGGGGAGGGCGCGGCCTGCGCGGGCCCAAAGCTGAGGAAGGAGGGAGATCTCGGGCTCAAGAAGGATCGCTTCCCGGCCGGCTTCCAGGGCAGCGCGGGCTATCGAAAGGTACACCTCGGTCTTTCCCGAGGCTGGAGGGCCAAAGAGCAAAAATCTTTGACCTTTTCCCAGGGATTCCGTGGCCGAATTCACCGCGGCCAGCTGCTCCGGAGTCAATTCCACCAGTCTTTCGGGCTCGACGTAGGTGAAGGGCAAGCGAGGAGCCCGGGGCCGCGATGCCACTGGCTTGGGAATGACATGGGCGATGGTCATGCCCAAAGAGGTGCAGGCCTCGTCGCTCAGCAGCTTTAGGAAGGGGAAAAACTGCGGAGGGAAGGCGGGGCCCAGCGAGCGGATGATCTTCTGAAGCGGGCCAGGATGTTCCGTCCTCTCCCGGATTTCCCGGACAACCCCAAGGAGCAGGCGTTTGCCGAAGCGGACCTCAACCCACTCCCCAGGTTTTATCTCCATCCCCTCCGGAATCTGGTAGTCGAAGCCGGTTGTTCCGGGGACGGGGAGGAGGACGAGGGCGATCAACCGCTGGCCTCCTCGCGGTGCAGGTACTGGAGGACGCCGCGCACGGACATGGCCCAATCGCCGGAGACGCCCGGCCCCACTGGCCAGTCCTCCTCCTCAAGCTCGGCGATGATCCTGGCCACAGCTTCTTCCTCGGGGAGATCCTTGTATCTCCTTACCCGCTCCACCCAGGAGAGGAGGAGCTTTCGGTATTCCTGGATCAGGCCCGGTTCCCCGGGGCCGAAATGGGTGAAAAGGAGGAGTTTTGGGGCCAGGGACTCCAAGCGGCTCAGGGTGGCCAAAGAGGCCCCGAGGTCGAAACTGGGCGGGACCGTGGTGGGAAGAAGGCGGCCTTTGATGTAGAGGCCCACGGCGTCGCCGGTGAAAAGCCAACCCCCTTCGGGCGCGAAAAAACACAAATGGTGGGGAGCGTGTCCCGGCGAATCGATGGCTTGAAGTTGGAGTGAGCCCAATGTGAAAGTCTCGCCATCGGTTGCGGGATGGAGGCGCTCTTCAGGTATGGGGACGGCCTCGCCATAGAACCGGAAGCGCTCGCCCACGGCGCTCTTCGTGGAGGCCACGAGTTTACTTGGATCCACAAGGTGCTTGAGCCCTCGTGGGTGCACCACCACCGTGGCGTTTGGCAGCTCCGAAACCAGGGCTCCAGCCCCACCGGCGTGGTCCAGATGTATGTGGGTGAGAAAGATCCATTTGACCTGGTCTTTCCTGATCCCCAGCTCCCTGAGCCCCCCAAGCACCCGATCTTTGGCCAGGGAGGTGCCGGCATCCACCAGGGCCACCTCTTCCGCAAGGAGGATGTAAGCCCCGCCCAGGCCGGGCTCGCCAAAATGCCCAATATCCACGAGAAAAACATTGGGATGAATCTCTATCGGCCGCATGGGTTCACCGGATCAATCCTATGGCCATGAAGACCCAGAGGAAAAGGGAGGCCAAAACCCAGGAAATGATCGCTACAGGGCTGCATTTTCGTAGCCAATCCCGAAATGTTATGGAGCCGTGGCTCCGGGCGAGCAAGGAGGCGCCGACCACATTGGCCGCGCCGCCGATCAGAGTCCCGTTGGCGCCAAGCCCCACCCCCAGGGCCAGGCCCCACCAAATGCTCGGCCCAAAATTTCCCAACCTGATGAGGGCCTGCCCTATGGGGATGAGGGCCATGGTCACGGGCACGCTTCCCCCGAAGGAGGAAAGGATGGCGCCGATCCACAGCATCACCAGTGCGGCGAAAAACTCGCCCCCTGAGACCACCCCTCTGACCGGGGTCATCAACCATTCCAACAATCCGGAGACCTCGATCCCCCGAATCACGATGAAAAGGCCGGCGAAGAAGAGGAGGACCTCCCACTCCACCGCGGCCAGCGCCTCCGACATCTTTGGGCGGAGGGCCAAAAGGGCCAAGGTCGCGCCCACCAGGGCCACGAGCCCCGGCTTTAGCCCCAAATAATCGTGAACAAAATAAAGAACCACCACAGATGAAAGAACGCCCAGCATCGCCCTGAAGCGACGGCGGTCGGTGATGGCTTTTCCTGGTTCCAGGTTGGCCAGGGCTTCTATGTTTTTAGGGGTATGCGCGAATTCCCGGCGGAACACAAAGCGCAGCAAAAATAAACAAAGACCAGAGACGGCGACGACGATGGGGGCCAAATAGACCAAAAAGTCCATGAAAGAAAAACCGGCGGCGGAACCAATCAGGATGTTTGGCGGGTCACCGATGAGGGTGGCGGTGCCCCCAAAGTTCGAAAAGATGATCTCTCCGAGGATGGTGGGGGTTGGATCTATTTCCAGAATCTCGGCTACGGAAAAGGTGATGGGGGCGATCATCACCATGGTGGTAACGTTATCCAGCATGCTGGAGACCAACCCTGCCAGGACCGAGAGGGCAGCGAAAAGGGCCCAGGGCCGGCCGCGGGTGGTCCGCGCAGCTAACATCGCGAGATACTCAAAAAAGCCGGTTTGTCCAACCAAGCCAACGATGATCATCATCCCCAAAAGGAGGGCGATGGTGTTGAAGTCGATGGCGGAGATCGCCTCCTCCCAAGAGAAAAACCCCAAGGCCTGCCCCACGATGATCATGCCCACCGCGCCGGCCAGGGCAGCCACGGTGCGGTGCACTTTTTCTGTGAAGATGAGGGCGTAAGTGGCGGCGAAAATTGCTCCGGAAGCAATGGTCGCCGTTGTCGACATAACAAACTCAAGTTTATTCCAGGTCTTCCACCCCCTCAAAAAGCCGTGATTTCAAAGGGGCCGATTTTCCGGGCTTAGGGCCTTTCGGGCCGACTTGTTCAAGCGCATTGGAGAGGATCTTCTGGCCGGTTATCATTGGGCACAAATTCCGAGCCATCTTCTATGGACCAGCTACTCGCGATAAGTTTACTTTTGGGTTTGGGACTTCTGCTCGGAGAAATCGCCCATCGGTTCAGGTTCCCCCGGGTAGCGGGGTATCTAGTCGCTGGGATCGTTCTGAGCCCAAAAATCAGTGGGGTCATCCCCGCGGCCTTCCTTTCGGGGACCAACGTGGTGGTGAACGCGGCCTTGGCGATCATCACCTTCGAGGTTGGTGGGACGCTATCTTTTCGGGCTTTGAAGGAATTAGGAAAAGCGATGGTTTTCCTGGCCCTGGGCGAGGCGGAGATCGCAGCTTTGGCGGTCCTAACCGGAGGTTTGTTGGTTTTGCCTTTCCTTTTGCGCGTACCAGGGGCAAATAGCTTTGCCGCGGCCCTGCCCTTGGCCCTGCTCATGGGGGCCCTGGCCACCCCCACCGACCCTTCGGCGACCTTGGCGGTGATGCATCAGTACCGGGCAAGGGGGATGGTCTCCTTCAGCATTATGGGTGCAGCCGCCTTTGATGATGCTTTGGCGATCATCAATTTCAGCGTGGCCACAGCGGTGGCCATAATTTTGGCGACCCGCTCCGCCACGAGCCTCTTCGCCTTCTTTCAGCCATTCATCGGGATACTCAGCTCCCTGGCCCTGGGAGTGGGGATCGGTCTCATTTACCAGGGGGTGGCAAAACTTTTGGGAAGGAGTGAGGATGGGATTCAGATTGCCTTGATCGTGGCTGTTCTCCTTCTGGGTTTTGGGCTGGGGACGCTGCTGAAACTGGATGCCCTTCTTGTGACCATGACCAGCGGGATGACCTTGGTCAACGCCCGTCGCCTGCGTCCCCGCATCTTCCAGCTTTTGGAAAGAAGCGTGGAACCCCTGGTGTTCCTCCTCTTCTTCACCCTGAGCGGTTTGTACTTGGATTTCGCTGTGCTGATCAAGCATTTTCCGCTGGTTTTGCTTTTCGTAGCCCTGCGCACTGGGGGGAAACTAAGCGGAGCGTATCTCGGGGCGACTTTGGGGCGGGCCCCTCCTTCTGTGCGCCGCTATACTGGTTTGGGCCTGATCCCTCAGGGTGGAATTGTCATTGGGTTAGCCCTCTCCATGAGGGGAATCCCAGAGCTCGCCTCCTTTGCCGATATTTTGGTGAACGTGGCCATTGGGGCTACGGTGATCCACGAGCTTGTCGGTCCCTTCGTGGCAAAACTCGCCTTGGAACGTGCCGGCGAGATTCAATGACTTTGGAGGGCAGCCCAATGCGTGCCAAGCCACTCCTCCGCTTGGCGCAGGGCCTCCCGCTGCTCGGGAAAAGTTATGCGCTGCAAGGCCTCCGCAAAAGGAAGCCAAGCCATCTCGTCCACTTCCTTCCGAAAGGGCTTGCCCTTCTCCTCCGTCCGCGCCAAAAAGAGGACGACCTCCTTTTCCACGAGCTCGTTCTGCCTGGGAAAGGTGTAGCGGACGACGGTGCGGAAGCCTGGAAGGACTTGGACTTGATTCACGTGCACTTCCTCGGCGGTTTCCCGCAAGGCCGCCTGGAGCTCGTCCTCCCCCGGTTCCAGGTGGCCCTTGGGGAATCCCCAGTGTCCGCCGTGCCGGTTTTTAATGAGAAGGTACTCGCGCCGCCCGGAGTTTTCCCGAAATAGGATCAGGCCAGCGGCTCGCTCCTCCATGGGAACTAAATGATATCCAATTCCCGGCCGCTTTTGTCATAGGCCTTGAGGGAGAGGCCAAGGCAGCGGAGTTCCTGCCACAGCACCCGGAAGGATTCGGGGATCCCCGGCCGGGGGAAGTCCTCGCCCCGGAGGATGGCCTTGTACAAGGCCACCCGGCCCCGCACGTCGTCGCTTTTGAGGGTGAGCATCTCCTGGAGGAGGGAGGCCGCGCCATAAGCCTCCAGGGCCCAGACCTCCATTTCGCCCAGGCGCTGGCCGCCGAAGTGGGCCCGGCCGCCCAAAGGCTGCTGGGTGATGAGGGCGTAAGGCCCGGTGGAGCGGGCGTGGATCTTGTCGGCGGCGATGTGCTCGAGCTTGAGGAGGTACATGACCCCCACGGTCACCGGCGACTCGAAGGGTTCCCCTGTTCGGCCATCGCGGAGGATCACCTTCCCGTCCGCGCGGGAACCGTCGGAAAGCCCGCGCTTTTTGAGCTCCTCGGTCAGCTCTTTTAGGATCTCCTCCTCCTTCGCCCCGTCGAACGGGGGCGAGGCCACCTTCTCCCCGCGCAAATACGCAAGCCAACCGAGGTTGGTTTCGAAGATCTGCCCCAAGTTCATCCGGGAGGGGACCCCCAAGGGGTTCAAGATCACGTCGATGGGGGTTCCATCGGGGAGGAAGGGCATGTCCTCCACCGGGAGGATGGCGGAGATGACCCCTTTGTTTCCGTGCCGGCCGGCGAGCTTATCGCCTACGGCGATGCGGCGCCTTTGCGCCACATAAACCTTCACAAGCTCGTTCACCCCGGCCTCGAGCTCGTCGCCTGCGGCCCGGGAAAGCCTCTTCACCCGGATCACCGTGGCCGACCCGGTGATGGGCGGCATGCGCAAGGACGTGTTCTTGAAATTGCGCATGCGCTCCCCGAAGATCGAAAGGAAGATGCGCTCCTCCGGCGTGGGCTCGCTTTCCCCTTTGGGCGTGATCTTCCCTACCAAAATGTCGCCCGTCCGCACCTCCGTTCCCACACGGACAATCCCGTGCTCATCCAAATTACGCATGGCCGAGCGGGGAAGGTTGGGGATGTCCGCGGTGATCTCCTCCGGGCCGAGCTTCGTGTCCTCGGCGCGCACCTCAAACTCCTGGATGTGGATGGAGTCCATGATGTTTTCCCGCACTAAGCGCTCGGAGACCACGATAGCATCCTCGTAGTTGAAGCCCTCGAAGGGGAGGAAAGCCACGAGGAGGTTTGTGCCGAGGGCCAATTCCCCGCCCTCGGAGAATTGGGAGTCCGCGAGGACATCGCCCTTTTTGACCTTATCGCCCTTGCGCACAAGGGGCCGCTGGTGGATCACGGTATCCTGGTTTGAGCGCTCAAAAGTCCTCAACCGATAGGTTTTCTGGCCCTTCTTCCCTTTGACCACGATCTTTTGGGCGTCCACGTAGACCACGGTTCCGTCCTCTTCGGCGACGACCACGGCCCCGGAATCGCGGGCCGCTTTGGCTTCAAGTCCCGTGCCCACGATGGGGGCCTGGGGCCTGAGGAGAGCCACGGCCTGGCGCTGCATGTTCGCCCCCATCAGGGCCCGGTTGGCGTCATCGTGCTCGAGGAAGGGGATGAGGGCTGCGGAGACCCCGAGGATCATGTTGGGGGAAACCTCCACGAAATCCACCTCTTTGGGGGAAACGTAGCGGAATTCCTCGCTTCCCGTGCGGACAAGGACCTTTTCCCCGAGGATCCGCCCCTCTTCGTCCACCTCCACCGTGGCCGGGGCGATCTTGTAGCGCTCCTCCTCGTCGGCCATGAGGTAACGGATCTCGCCGGTGATGCGCCCGTCTTTGACCACGGCGTAGGGCGCCTCCAAAAAGCCGTACTCGTTGACCCGGGCGTAAACGGCCATGGAGGTGATGAGGCCCACATTTTGGCCCTCGGGCGTCTCGATGGGGCAAATGCGGGCGTAGTGGGAGGGATGGACGTCGCGGATCTCCACCTTGGCCCTTTTTGCGGCGGGAGCAACGTTCCCTAGGGCAGAAAGCCGGCGTTTGTGGGTGAGTTCAGAGAGGGGGTTGGTCTGCTCGAGGAATTGGGAGAGCCTCCCCGTGTAAAAGAGGCTGTTTAGGGCGGCTTGGATGGTGCGGGTGGAGACGATGCGGCGGATGAGGTCCTTCTCCTCTAGCTCGATGTGGATGAGTTTGTCCTCGGCCACGCGGGCCATGCGCACCAGGCCCTCCCGCAGGGCGGCCTGGGCCTGCTCGCCCGCCATCCGCACGCGTTTGTTGGCCAAGTGGTCCGGCTCATCGAGGAGGGAAGGATCTTCAGGCGCCCGCAAAAGGAGGTGAAGGGCGGCGAAGATGTCCTCCGGGGTGAGGAAGGTCTCCTCCCGGTTGAGACCGAGCTTGCGGTTGATCTTGAACCGGCCCACGGGGGTGAGGTGGTAGGTATCCGGCCGGAAATAGAAGCGCTGGATGTACTCCTCAGCCTGGGAAAGGGGCACCCGCTCCCCGGAGCGGAATTTCGAGTAGATGAGACGAATTGCTTCCTCCCGGGAGGCCACCTTCTCCTCCTGGAAGGAGCGGGCGATCGCCGGGTGGGCCACCCGCACCTGAGCCCGCCCCAGCCGATTCAGAATTTTCACGCGCTGAGGCGTGAGCTCCTCGCCCACCGACCACACCTCATCCCCGGCGGGGATGGACTCGGCAAGGATCACGGCCTTCCATTTTTCAAAAAGCTCGTCCAAAGATTCCACGGGCACCACCACGGAGTAGCGGGTGACGATGTCGGACGTATCCAGGCCCAGGGCGCGGAGATAAGTGGTGACGGGAACGGTAGCCCGCCGATCCAACCGGGCCCGAAGCGTCCACTTGCGCACATCAAGCTCGATCTCCAGCCACGCCCCTTGTTCAGGGAGGAAATGGGCCCGGAAAAGATGGGGCTCATCTTGGGTGATGTAGAGGCCGGGCGAGCGCACAAGCTCGCTCACGATCACGTTTTCCGTGCCGTTGATGATGAAGGTGCCCCTGGGGGTCATGAGGGGGATGTCCGCCAAATACAGCTCGGCTTCCTGGCGGAGCTTCCCCTCGGCGTAGAGGCGGCCGGTGGCCTTGAGGGGAGCGGCGTAGGTCAGGTCACGATCCCGGCACTCCCACTCGTCGTAGCGGGGCTCGCCCAAATAGGGATCCACCAGCTCCAAATAGAGATCCTCGCGGCCGGGAGCACGGATGGGGCTCACCTCCGCGAAAACCTGGGGGATCCCCTCCCGCAGGAACCGCTCGTAGGACTGCAGTTGATGGACAATGAAGTCGGGCGGCTCCAGGCGGGGCCGAACCCGGCTATAAAAGCGGCGCGTCCCCATCACTTGAGCTGAACCTCCGCCCCGGCCGCCTCCAGCTTCTTCTTGATCTCCTCGGCCTCCTCTTTGGAGACCCCGGATTTCACCACAGCCGGCACGTTATCCACAAGATCCTTGCATTCCTTGAGGCCTTTTCCGGTGATGTCCTTCACCACCTTGATGAGCTGGATCTTTTGCTGGCCGGCGTTGGTGATGACCACGTCGAAGGTGGTCTTCTCCGGAGCAGCTGCAGGCGCGGCGGCACCGGGCTGCGGGGCCACGGCCACCGCCACCGGAGCGGCCACCTGAGCGGAAACCCCAAACCTCTCCTCCAGAGCCTTCACCAGCTCCGCCAGCTCCTTAACCGTCATCCCCTCGATCGCCTGGATGATCTCTTCCTTCGTCATTGTTCACCCCTCTCTTTTGTTTTCTGCACCTCGCTCAAGGCCACCACCAGCTTCCGGAGGATCCCAGAGAGGGCGAACACCAGGCCGCGCACGGGCCCAACCATGGCCCCGGCCAGCCTCCCCAGGAGCTCCTCCCGGGAGGGAAGGGTGGCGTACCACTGGACCTGCTCCGCGGGGACGACCTCCCCGGAGAACACCCCGCCCCGGACCCGGAAGAAGTTGGGATATTTCTGGACGAATTCCAGGGCCACTTTGAAGGGAACGGTGGGATCGTCCCGGCCGATGATGACCAAATTCGGTCCCCGCAGGAACTCCCCGAGTTCCGCGATCCCTGCCCTCTCCGCGGCCAGCCGAGCGAGGGTGTTCTTCACCACCTTTATTTCCACGCCGCGCTTGCGCACCTCCCGGCGCAAGGCGGTCATCTCCGCCGCGGGGATCCCTTGGAAGCCCATGACCACCAACGCTTGGGACCGGGAAAACTTCTCCTGCAATTCCTCCACGGTTGCGATTTTTTCGGGCTTGGGCATTTTCCCCTCCTCAGCGGATCTGCGCGGCCGCGGCGAGGAGCTCGCGCTCATCCACACGGATCCCCGGCCCCATGGTGGCGGAGATGGAAACCCGCTGCACGTACCGACCGCGTACCCCTTCGGGTTTGCGCTCCAGGATGGCCTTGGTCAGGGCCAAGAGGTTCTCATAGAGCTGGTCCTCGGTGAAAGTGGTTTTTCCAAAAACAGCGTGGACGATGCCGTAGCGGTCGGCCCGAAACTCGATCATCCCCGCCTTTAGCTCCCTCACCACCTGGGCCACCTCCTGGGTCACCGTGCCCGTTTTCGGGGAGGGCATGAGGCCCCGCGGCCCCAGGATCTTCCCGAGTTTCCCCACCAGGGGCATCATGTCGGGCGTGGCCACCACCCGATCGAACTCCAGCCACCCTTCCTTCAGGATTTTTTCGGCCAAATCCTCACCGCCCACGTAATCGGCGCCCGCGGCCTCGGCCTCCCGGATCTTTTCCCCTTTGGCGAAAACCAAAACCCGCACGGTTTTCCCCGTGCCGTGGGGGAGGACGCAGGTCCCGCGGATCTGATGCTGGCTTGGGTTTATCCCCAATTTGAACGCGGCCTCCGCCGTCTCCGGGAACTTCGCGGTGGCCGTGCGTTTGAGGAGGGAAATGGCCTCCCGCACGGGATAGACCCGCTCCCTCTCCACCAGGGCCACCGTCTGAAGGTACCGTTTGCTGTGCTTCATGGCACCACCTCGATCCCCATGTTGCGGGCCGTCCCCAAGACCATGCGGATCGCGGCCTCAAGATCATCGGTGTTGAGGTCCGGCATCTTCTTTTCGGCGATGCGGCGGATCTGCTCCATGGTGACCTTGCCCACCTTGATCCGGTTGGGCTCGGCCGAGCCCTTCTCGATCCCCGCGGCCCTTTTTAGGAGCACCGAAACCGGCGGCTGTTTGAGGACGAAATCGAAGGAGCGATCGTCGTAGACGGTGATCTCCACCGGGATCAGGGTCCCGGGCTCCTCGTTCTTCGTGGCCTCATTGAAGCGCTTGCAGAACTCCATGATGTTGACCTTGTGGGCGCCCAGGGCCGGTCCCACCGGCGGGGCGGGGTTGGCCTGCCCAGCAGGAATTTGTAGCTTGATCTTGGCCACCACCTGTTTGGGCATCCCTTCCTCCTTAGATCTTCTCGATCCCGCTGAGGCTTATGCGGACCGGGGTCTCCCGGCCGAAGATCCGCACCATCACCACGGCCTCCTCGGCCTCCTTGTCGATCTCCTTTATCTCGCCGGTGAAATCAGCGAACGGACCCTCCACGATCTGTACCACCTCGCCCACCTCGAACCCCACCTCCACCTTGGGCTTGCCCTCGGGCGTGGGCGCAGCTACCCCGCCGGTGAGGCGGCCGAGGACCGTGGCCTCCGGGCCATCGATGGGCACGGGAGCGGTACGGCTTCCCACGAAGCGGGCCGCCCGCTCCAGCCCCCGCACGAGCTCCCGCATCTGCTCCTCATCCAATCCCATCTTGGCGAAGACATAGCCCGGAATGAGCCGGCGCTTCTCGATCCGCTGGATCGTGACCACGCGCTTATCCTTGTACTCCCGCACCTTCACGAGCCCGGAGGCCCCGGCGTAGATTTTATGTTCCTGTTCGATTTCCGCTCCCGCAGGGAGTTTTGCTCCCACCCGCACCCGCGGGGGGAGAAGGGCCTCGGGCACGATCAGCTCCTCCTCTTTTCCGGACTCGTAGCGCACGGTCACCTTCTTCACCTTCTCCCGGGCCACGATCTCGCCCTGCTGGTCGAAGGAGTAGCGCTCATCGGCGTCGACGGTCATGGGGAGGCCGGGCCGCACCCGGCTTCCCACCCGCACATCCCGGCGCAAAATTTTGCTCTGCGGCACAAGATAAGCTTTCTCCGTGTGATTCGGAGTTTCCACGGTGATCCGCCAATAAGGTTCTACGGACAAAACCTCGGCGGCCTCGGGGAGGTGCCGCGGGGGCTTGCGGGCCAAGAGCTCGCCCCGCTGGATGCGGGTGTTGTTGGCCACAAGGAGATCGTATTCGTAGGGAACACGATAATCGGTGGTCCTGCCCCGCACAGAGCGGGAGGTGACCACTTCTTCCACTGGGACGAAGAAGAGCTCCTCGCGGTCGCCGACCCTGATGGGCTCGAAATACTTTTCCCAGCCGAGCCGGCGCACCCGCTCCTCCAATTCCTCCTTCAGGCGCAGTTCGGACCCAGTATGGGTTTGGATGGCGTACCAACGTTTGCGCTGCATCGCCGGATCACTTGGTGACCAGGAGCCGGAGGAGGTGCTGGAGCACCACGTCCACCAGGCCGAGGTAAATCCCCAAGGCCAAGGTGAGGATGATCACAAGAGCGGTGAAGGTCACGATTTCCCGGCGCGAGGGCCAGCTCACCCGGCTCACCTCGGCCCGCACGGACCTGAAATACTCCTGCACCCTTTTCCAAACCGACATCCTTCCTCCTTGGCAGGCCCGGGAGGACTCGAACCCCCAACCTGCGGATTTGGAGTCCGCCGCTCTGCCACTTGAGCTACGGGCCTGTGCCCAACCCGAGGAAGCCCTCGGGCCTCATACCTCCTTGTGCTCCGTGTGCTTCCGGCACCACTTGCAGTACTTGCGGAATGCCAACTTTTGCCGGGTCTTTTGCCGGTTTTTGCGGGTATAGTAATTATACCGCCCGCACTGGGAACAGGCCAAAGCCACGATGAGGACGTTCTCTTTTTTGGCCATGTTTACTTGAGGATCTTCGTGACCACTCCGGCGCCCACGGTCTTCCCGCCCTCGCGGATGGCGAACCGCTGGCCCTCCTCCAACGCCACGTGTTTGATGAGCTTGCAGCGCAGGTTATCCACGTTGTCGCCAGGCATGACCATCTCCACCCCTTCGGGAAGGACGATCTCGCCGGTCACGTCGGTGGTGCGGAAGTAGAACTGGGGTTTGTAGCCGGTGAAGAAGGGGGTGTGGCGGCCGCCCTCCTCCTTGGAGAGGACGTAGACCTGGGCCAGGAACTCCGTGTGGGGGGTGATGGAGCCGGGAGCAGCGAGGACCTGGCCGCGCTCCACCTCGTCCTTTTCGATGCCGCGGAGGAGCACCCCGATGTTGTCCCCGGCCACGGCCTCGTCCAGGACCTTGTTGAACATCTCGATGGAGGTGGCCACGGTGCGCTTGATCTCATCGGTGAGGCCCACGATCTCCACCTCATCGCCCGGCCGGAGCCTGCCGCGCTCCACCCGGCCGGTGACCACCGTGCCCCGTCCCTTGATGGAGAAGATGTCCTCGATGGGCATGAGGAATGGTTTATCCTCCTCGCGCTTGGGAAGCGGGATGTAGTTATCGAGGGCATCGAGGAGCTCGAGGATCGGCTTCACCGCCGGATCGTCGATGGAATTGGCCTGAAGAGCTTTCAGGGCCGAACCGCGGATGACCGGGACCTCGTCCCCGGGGAATTCGTACTTCGTGAGGAGATCCCGGATCTCCATCTCCACAAGGTCCAAAAGCTCCGGATCGTCCACGAGGTCCACCTTGTTGAGGAAGACCACGATGGCCGGGACGTTCACCTGGCGGGCCAAAAGGACGTGTTCGCGGGTCTGCGGCATGGGCCCGTCCACGGCGGAGACCACCAAGATCGCCCCGTCCATCTGGGCCGCGCCGATGATCATGTTCTTGATGTAGTCGTGGTGGCCAGGGCAGTCGATGTGGGCATAGTGGCGCTTCTCCGTCTCGTACTCCACGTGGGCCACGTTCACGGTGAGGATTTTGGTCTCGTCGCGGCGGAAGAGCTTGGCGTCGGCTTTAGCCACTTCTTCATAAGAACGGAAACGGGCCAAGCCCTTCCAGGCCAGCACTTTTGTGATGGCCGAGGTCAAGGTGGTCTTACCATGGTCGATGTGACCGATGGTCCCCACGTTGATATGCGGTTTAGTTCGGACAAACTGCTCTTTCGTGGCCATTCCCAACCTCCTTGAATTTAGGACCTTAGGGAGCCCGCGGCCGGAATCGAACCGGCGACCTTCCCATTACCAGCGGGACGCTCTACCGACTGAGCTACACGGGCCCAGCTTCTGAGTCTACCCGACCAGTTTGGGCCAACGCAAGTGGTGGAGGGGGAGGGATTCGAACCCCCGAAGGCCCAAGGCCGCCAGGTTTACAGCCTGGTGCGTTTGGCCGCTTCGCTACCCCTCCCTACACCCCAGCTGGCTTTCGCCAGCTGGGGACCCCAAGGTTTTTGGCTTGGGGTCCCAAAGGACCCTGCGGTCCTTTGGGGTGACATGAGCCAGTGGCCCGACTCGAACGGGCAACCTTCCGCTTACAAGGCGGATGCTCTACCCCTTGAGCTACACTGGCCAGCGCGTTCATTCTAGCTTTTGGTCGCATCTGCCTCAACCAGGGCGTAGACCCAAACCCGGCGGCGCCGCGGCCCGTCGAACTCACAAAAATAAACGCCCTGCCAGGTCCCCAGGGCTAGTCTTCCCCCTTCCACCGGGAGCAGGAGGGAAGGCCCCAAAAGGGCGGCTCGCACATGGGCCGGGGAATTGCCCTCAGTGTGGGAAAAGGAGATCTTGGGGATCATCTGGGCAAAAGCGCGCCGAAAATCCTCGCGCACGTCGGGATCAGCGTTCTCGTTCACGGTGAGGGCGGCGGTGGTGTGCGGACAAAAAAGGAGGACCAGGCCATCGGCGAGGCCGAGCTCCCGGATGGCCGCATCCACCGCGGCGGTGATGTCCTGGACTTCCTCGGTGGCCCTAGTTTGGACGAAGATCTCCTTTTTGCGCAAGCTCATTTCAGCACCGCCGCGAGCTTCTTCTCGAGCTCCCCTGGATCGCGGACCCCTTGGACATGAAAGATCACTTCCCCTTCTTGGCCGCGGAGCACGGCCACCAAAGTCACGCCCTCTTCCGCCAAAACTTCCAAGGCTTGATAGATCTCCTTCGGATTTTGGGGGCGGAGCCTTATGCGTATCCCCCCTTGGCCCAGGGCGGCCAAGTGGGAAAGGGCCCGGAGGAGGCCGTCTTTGGAGAGGGTGCCGATGAGGTGGCGCTCCCCATCCACCACGGGCAGGACGAGGTAGTGGGAAAGGAGGGCGGCCGCCCGCTCCAAAGGATCGTCCGGGGTCAGGACATCCTGGGGCGGGGTGAGGATCTTTTCCACCGGGAGATCCGAGGGCGCGGAGGAGAGAGCTTTTCGGGTGAGAAAACCCCGGAGCCTTTGGGCCTCATCCACCACAAAAAGCACCGCTAGCCCCTTCTCCTCCGCGCGTTTTAGGGCTTCCCCAACGGGGGTGGATTCCACCACCGCCGGCGCTCCAGGGCTCATCCATTCCCTAACCACCATCACTGGCGGCGCGAAGCTGCGCCAAAATCCTTTCCTGCAGAGGACCGGGCACGTAATCGTAGCGGAGAAACTCCATTTGGAATGTTGCGCGGCCCTGGGTCATGGATTTCAGGTCCAAAGCGTAGGAGAGGATCTCCGCCAACGGCACTTCCGCGCGGATTTTGGTGCGGCCGCCCTCGGACTCCATCCCCAGGATCCGCCCGCGCCGGCCATTTAGGTCGGAGATGATGTCCCCCGTAAAGGCCTCGGGGGTGGTCACGGTGAGGAGCATGATGGGCTCAAGGAGCACAGGGTCGGCCTTTTCCGCCGCGAGTTTGAAGGCCTGGCGGGCGGCGATGCGGAAGGAAAGCTCGGAGGAGTCGACCTCGTGGTACATCCCGTAGAACACCACCGCTTTTATGTCCACCATGGGGAAGCCCGCGAGGAAACCCTCCTCCATGGCGTCTCGAACGCCTTTCTCCACGCCGGGGATGAACTCCTGCGGGATGACCCCGCCCTTCGTCTCGTCGGCGAATGCAAAGCCCGCTCCCCGCGGCAGGGGCTCGATCCTGAGGTGCACTTCCCCAAATTGCCCGCGGCCGCCGGTCTGCTTTTTGTGGCGGTAACTGGCGATGGCCGTCTTCCGGATGGTCTCCCGATATGGGACCTTGGGGAGCCGGTAGGTCACCTCCACCCCGTAGCGGTTGCGCAACCGCTCGGCCAAGACATCGAGGTGGATGTCGCCCATCCCCGAGACCAAGCCCTCCTTGGTCACCGGATCGCGGGTATAGGTCAAGGTGGCCTTGGTACTCACGAGGTCCCGCAGGACAGTGCTCATCTTCTCCTCATCCGCTTGGGATTTGGGGGCCACGGCGCGGATGAACACGGGCTTGGGGAAGGGGATGGGCGGGAGGGGCTCGGCCTCGGGGTTCGCGCTGAGGGTGGCTCCAAGCGGGATCCCCTCGATTTTTCCCAGGGCCACGATCTCCCCAGCGCTGGCCTTGCCCACTTTCTCCATTTTCGTCCCAGAAAATCCGTAAATATCGCGGAGCTGGACCTTGCTCTTCGTGGAAAGCTCGTACAGGGTGTCGCCCTCCTTGATCTCCCCGGAGAGGACCCGCACGTAGGTCAAGCGGCCAAGATATGGGTCCAGGGCGAGGTTGAAGCAGCGGAGCTTCGTCTCCGAGTCGGAGGGGAGTTCCGGGGCCAAAGCCCCTGTCCAATCGAGGAGCTCCGTTACCCCAATGCCGGTGAGAGCTGATCCAAAGAGGACGGGCACCAAATCGCCGGCCAAAACCCCGGCTTTCAGGGCCTTGACGATCTCCTCTCCCTCCACCTCTTCCTCGGCCAGGAATTTTTCCAAAATGGCATCGTCGTAGGAGGCGACCTCCTCGATGAGGCTAGCCCGCAAAGATTGCCCCGGAGCCGGCAAATCCTTGGCCCTGAGGAGATCCACGAGCCCTTTAAACGCTCCATCCTCCCGCAGCGGGAAATAAAGGGGCACGAATTTTCCGGGCAAAGAGGCTCTGATTTCCTCCAGGGCCTTGAGGGGGTCGGCCAAAGGTTTATCCACCATGTTCACGAACACCAAAGCCGGCCGCCGATAAATGTTGCGCACAATTTCCCAAGCTTGTTCCGTCACCACTTCCACAGGCTTTTCTGCATTGACCACGAGCACCGCCAGGTCAGCTACATCCAGGCCTTTATAGATTTCCTCCACGAATTCCCCGAGCCCTGGGGTCACGAGGAGCGTGGCCTTTCGTTCCTTCCACGTGCAGACCCCAAGGGCGAGGTCGATGGTGATCCCCCGGTTTTTTTCCTCGGGGCTGCGATCGAAGCTGGCCTCCGGAGCCTTGGCCGCCTTGAGGGCGGCCTCAGCGAGGGCGGTCTTGCCGGAGCCGGAGTGGCCAACAAAACAAACGCTGTAAGGTTTTCCCATCCAGATCACCCCGGAAGTTGCCGTAGACGTTTGGGCCAGTATATCCTAGAGCAGAAGGAGGGACAAAGTGGGGATCTTCGGATTGCGTGGCCGGGCCGTGCAAAAGGTGCGGGACCTCGTGAGCGATCATCTTCACTGGGTGGAGGAAACCATCACGGCCATGAGCCAAACGGTGGAGGCGTATCTTAGGGGAGAGGGCTGGGAAGGGCTGGAGGAGCGGGCGGTGGAGGTGCATCGCCGGGAGAGCCGGGCCGACGACGCCCGGCGCGCGGCCGAAACGGCATTGGTGCGGGGCGCCCTCCTCGTGGGGACCCGCCGAAACCTCCTGAACATTCTGGATGTCCTCGACCTTGTGGCCAACAGCGCCGAGGCCGCCGTGGATTTCCTCGTGTATCAGCGCGTTGGGGTTCCAGAAATGCTGCACCCCTTGATACGGGATTTTCTCACCGGCCTCCACGAGGAGTGGAGGACCCTGCGCTCCGCGGTGGATGCGTTTTTGTCCGCAAACGCCGAGGAAACGGTGAGGCTTTGTGAAGAGGTGGATCAGCGGGAAAGTTATCTCGACGGGGTTCATCGGCGCCTCATCCTCCGCCTTTTTGCCTTGGATATCCCCTTGGCCGAGAAGATCCAGGCCCGCGATTTCCTAAACCATCTTGAAGCCTGCGCCAACGCCATGGAGGATGTGGGGGACCTCCTCATGGTGGCCGTGGCCGCGAGCCTTTCCTTCTAGGAGGTGGGGAAAGTGCTGTGGACGGGGAAATTCCGGGCAAAAAGGCCTTTGCGCCTTGGGGAGCACGCCAAAAAGGTGGAGGAAACGGTGGAGGAGCTGGGGAAACAGCTCCGGGCCTGGGTGAGGGGGGAGGCGGTGCAGGCCGATTCGGTGAGCGAGCGGGAGCATGCGGCGGACTTGGTGAAGCGGGAGATCCGCCTGGAATTGGCGCGGGTTCGGAAGATCCCCCTTCCCAAGGACCGGGTTTTGGAGCTCCTTTGGCACCAGGATGAGATCGCCGATCTTTCCCAGGATGCCGCTCTCCTCATGGCCCTGCGCCGGCCCAGTTTGGGGTTGGAGCTCGAGGACGCCTTTCGCGCCCTGGGCGAGGCCCTGAGCAAGGCCGTAAACACCTATGTTCAGGCGATTGTCGCCTTCGATTCCGCTTACTCCGCGGGGAGATTGGCGGAAAAAGCTCAAGATATCTCCGCCCAAATCGACCTCGTGAACCGAATCGAACATGAATCCGATCTCCTCGAGCGGGAGATCGTGGCCACGATCTATAAGCGCGAGGATCTCCCGCCTTTTGATCGCTATCACCTGGTACAAATGGTTTTGGTTTTGGGCGGGACGGTGGATCAGGTGGAGAGCGCCGCGGGCGACCTGGCCCTCCTCATGGCGGCGTCACGGTGACCTTGTCCCGCAGGTTTTCCAGGGTCTTGGGACCGATCCCGGGGACGGCGAGAAGATCCTCCACGGTTCGAAAAGGGCCATGGGTTTCGCGCCAGGCCACGATCCGCGCGGCCAAAGTCGGGCCGATCCCCGGCAATTTCTCCAGCTCCGCGGCCGTGGCCCGATTGAGATCCAGCGGGCCTTCCTCCACAAAGGTCACCGGCAAAATCGCGGCGTTTATTTCCATCGTTCTCAATTCCGGGACGGCCGGCTTTTTGGGCGGGATCCAAAGGACCCCGCAGTAAATGAGGGCGGCCAGGACCAAAAGGCAGGCCATCCAAAACCGCGGCGGGGTTTTAAGGGAAGAGCTCCCTGATCCGCGCAAGCCCAAACTGCTCCTGGGCAGTCCTGGCGAGCTCTGGTTGGCGCTCATATCGTTCTTTTGTGAACTTTCCCCGCCATCCGCGGAGAAAAATTTCCCTAAGCGCCGCCCGCACCTCCGCGTTCTCCCTTAACCAAGCGGCCTTTTCCTCCGCCAGTTTTTCCACTTCCTCGAGGTAGACATCGGTTTTGGCCGCTTCCTCGAAGAGGGAGAGGGCGCTGGCGGGATCCTTTTGGAGGAGCTCCGTGGCGGTGCGCCATTTTCCCCGACGATTCAACTCCTCCGCGGCCTTGGCCTTCATGCGCTCCCCTTTCCTTCGGTGCTCGCCCAGCCGCCAGATGGGAAAAGCCAAGACCTCGTGGGCGCAGCCATCGTGGGCCGGGAAGTCCCTGGGATCCGCAACGATCCGGCCATGCCAGGAAAGACAGGCCTCACAGGTGCGCCAGTTCACCGCGGTGTAGCACTGATAAAGCCGGACGTGGCCGCAAAGGAGATGGCCGATCATCCTCAGGAGGTCGAAAAAAGCCATTTGTGCCGAGGGTGGGAGTCGAACCCACACGCCCTTTTGGGGCACGGGATTTTGAGTCCCGCGCGTCTGCCTATTCCGCCACCTCGGCCTCAAAGGAATTATACCCGGGGTTTTCGCCGGGCTTTACAGTCGGGGCAAACTCCGTATCCCTGGAGGACGATCTCTTCCAGGGCGAAGCCCCTCTCCTTTGCCGCTTCCTCCACGATTTTGCGGGCCTCTCCCATGGGGAATTCCCAAACCTTCCCACAGGCCCGACAGATCAAATGGCCGTGGTCCTCCCGGCCGAAGGAGCGCTCATAGTGGGCATGGGCCTCGCCGAATTCCACCTTCCGCACGAGCCCGGCCTTCTCCAAGAGGCCCAAAGTTCGGTACACCGTGGCCGGGGAAACCCGCGGCCGGACAGCTTCCCAAAGCTCCGCGGCCTCGAAATGCCTGGGGAGGTCGGCCAAGGCCCGGAGGACGGCAAGACGGCCGCGGGTGACGTTGAGGCCCTCGCGGCGCAGGAAATCCACGAAGATTTGGAAGGCATCAGCCTTGTTTTCCATGCCCTTTTTTCGCCCCCTCTCTTGGACCGAGGAGGACGAGCTGTCCCACCTCGACCCCGGCTTCCTTGGCCACGGGGAAACACTTGGCCTGAAGGAGGAAGAAAATTGGGCCACGCTCCGCGGAAAGGCCCTCGAAATTGCCCATGCCCTTGCTCACCACGAGCTCGGCCCCCGCGAATTCCTGCCGGAACTCCGGGGAACAAAGGGGCAAAAAGACCCCGGGAAGGTCGGAGCCGGTGGTGATGACTTTTACCTCCTTCGGCAGGTCCACCTCCGCAAGGTCGGCGAGGGTCACATCGTTCAGGATGGGCCCGGCGCGCACCGCAAGGATCACCTCCTTCCCCAGCTCCAAAAGCTCCTCGATCAGGATCCGATCGGCCACGATCTCGCCGGCGTTATCCGCAAGATACAAGATCCTTCGGGCCTGGGTCAGGCGTTGTTTCAGCTCCGGAAGGTCCCAACGCCCTTTGGGACTGGATAAAGCCCGCTCGAGCGTTTTTACAAAGTCGATCTCCCGATAGACCCCAAGATCCAGGGCGTTGGCCGCGGCGGCGAGGTGCAGGGCCTCATCCAGGGGATCCGAGGCGGCATGCACCCGGGCTTTAAGTTCCGGGTAAAGGGCCAAAAGCTTCATGTTCCCTTCGCGCTTAGCCGGAGAAAACGGATCCCCCTCCCCCAGCCTTTCCCGCAAAATCCTGGCCACAGCGGCCCCAAGGGCGATCGGCGGCTCCTCCTTTTCCCATTTCGCGGAGACCGCCGCAGCCTCCTTCAGGGCTTGCCAAAGCTTTCCCTCCTCGGCTTGGGCCAGGCGCCCGGCGTTGAGGGATGCTTGAAGGATGCAGGGGATGCATTCCGGATAAGTTCGCATCAGCTTCCCCCTAAAAAATCCCAAACCTTTTCGGCCAGCGCCAAGAAAGCCGCGCGGGCTTCCGAGGAAAAGTGCAAGGGTTTCCCCCCGTCCCCTGCAGCCACCACCTCCGGGAAAAACGGCAATCGCCCGAGGAATTCCAGGCCCATCTCTTTGGCCATCCTTTCGGCCCCGCCTTCCCCAAAGAGTTTTATTTCCTTCCCGCAATGGGGGCAGCGAAGCCCGGCCATATTTTCCACGACCCCGACCCTTTGTACCCCCACTTTCCGGGCAAAGTTTGCGGCCTTTTTGGCGTCGAGGAGGGCCACCTCCTGCGGCGTAGTTACGATGAGGGCCGCATCCACGGGGGAAAGGAGCTGGGCCACGGAAAGGGGTTCATCGCCCGTTCCCGGAGGGAGGTCCACCACCAAGAGGTCCAAATCGCCCCAATCCACGTCCTCCACGAACTGCTGGATGGCCTTCATCTTGAGAGGGCCGCGCCAGATCACCGGCGCGTCCGCGGAAGGCAAGGCGAACTCCAAGGAGACCACAAGGAGGTTGTCCGGCGTGACCGCGGGGACGATCTTTCCCCCGTGCACCCGAAGGGTCGTCCCCTCCAGGCCCAGCATCTTTGGGACATTGGGCCCATGGAGATCGGCGTCGAGTAACCCAACGCGATGTCCGTGGGCGAGGGCGGAGGCGAGGTTCACCGCCACGGTGGTCTTTCCCACCCCGCCCTTCCCAGAAAGCACCATGAGCACGTATCTCGCCTTTTTCATCCTTCCTCCCAAGAAAAAGTCTTCCCCACCTCCAGGGGGACCACGGGAAAGGAGGCGCGCAGGAACTCCAGGGCTTCCTTTCCCGTGCAGTGTCCTGGGGCCAAGGTTTCCGCCAATGGGCGGAGGCGCTTTGCTATGTTCCCAAGGCGGCGGGGCGAGGCCCCCTCGAGGTGAAAGCCGCCCAGGATCAAGCTGAGGGGCGCGCCCCCGAGGTCCACGGCGCGGCGGGCCACGTTGTCGTAAACGATCACGATGCGCATGGGCTAGGAGATGGCCCCCGTGGGGCAAGTTCTGGCACAAACCCGACAACCCCGGCATAAAGAAGCGTTCTCCACGGCTTCGCCATCCTTTACGGTAATAGCTCCGAACGGGCAGGCTTCAACGCATTTTCCGCAGCCCACGTATTTCTCCAAATTTACCTTTGGGACTGAGGCAAGGCCCATCCTTGAACCAAAGGCCCTTCCTTTGCCCCACCCAGGGCCGGTTCCCTCACCCCACGGCATCGGTTTCCCCTTTGAAATGTGCATATGCCAATAATAGGCTGGAGGGCCATCTAGCAAAACCTTGGACTGCAGAGGTGTTTGGTTTTGTCCACATCTTTGCTTGTTCTTGAAATCCACTCCACCGCTACCGGAAGTTTACCTCAGCAAGGAGGCAGCGTGAGCGAGTCACTTTGTCCCCCTCGTGCCCAAGCATTTTTTTCGAGCCGAATCAACGCCGCGGCGAAAATCTCAACCGCATCCGCGGCCTTCACCATAAAGCCCCTTCCGAAGCTTTTCCCAGATCTCCCGGATTGCCGTTGCGGCTGGGCCGTGCGTTTCCACCACCGGGAGCCCCCGGAGCTGGGCCCAGGTCACCCCCTCATCGTAGGGGATCTCCCCGAGGCAGACCATTCCCTCCTGAGCTGCGGCCTCCCCGACCTCCCGGGCGAGCTTGGGGCTCAGGTCGGCCTTGTTGAGGACGAGGAAGAGCTTGGCCCGAAAGTGGCGGGCTACTCCTGCCACCCGAAGAAGGTCGTGCAGGGCTGCTCGGCTCGGCTCCGCCACGATCAGCGCCGCATGCGCCCCGGAGAGGGAGGCGATCACGGGGCAGCCAATTCCCGGGCTTCCATCCACGATGAGAAGCGCGGCCCCTTCTTTGCCGGCAATCATCCGCGCCCGCATCTTCACTTGGGTGACCAGTTTTCCCGAGTTCTCCTCCCCCGGGAGGAGTTCCCCGTGGACCAGGATCCCGTAAGGGGTCCGGGAGACGTAGATCCAGCCCGATTGTCGCTCCTCCATGCGGATCGCCCCCGCCGGGCAGACGTGGGCACACGCCCCACACCCCTCACACGAGAGGGGATCGATCTCGTAGCGGTTTCCCACCACCAGGACGGCGTCGAATCGGCATACTCGGCGACAGGCGCCGCAGGAGACGCACTTTTCCTGGTCGATCAACGCCTCCTCGGAGCCGCGGTAAGGAACGCGCTCGAGCGGCTCCCCGCGGAGGATGAGGTGGAGGTTGGCCGCGTCCACGTCGCAATCGGCGGCCACCGCCCCCTTGGCCAGGGCCACCAGGGACCCGGCCACCGTGGTCTTTCCCGTGCCGCCTTTCCCAGATATGACCACAAGCTCCGTCATCCTCGCGCCTCCACCGCTTCCGCAATCCTCTCCGCCAAGGCGCGGAACTCCTCCCGCCACTTTGGAAGAGCCTCCACCAGGGGCACCCCTTCCGCGTAGGCCGCGGCGATCCGCCGATCCATGGGGATCCGAAGAAGGAGCGGGATCCCTTCAGCCCCGAGGAACCGCTCCACCGAATCGTCCCCGATTCCGTCCCGGTTGATCACCGCCCCGGCCGGGATCCCGAGTTCCCGAACCACCCGCAGGGCGAGGCGGAGGTCGTGAAGGCCAAAAGGGGTGGGCTCGGTCACCAAAAGGGCGAAGTCGGCCCCCTTCAGGGTCTCGATCACCGGGCAGGCTGTCCCCGGAGGGGCATCCAAAACGGTGAGGAGATTTGGGGACATATCCCGCTTGAGGCGCCGGATGATCGGTGTGGCCATGGGCTCCCCTATCTCCAAAAGGCCACGCATGAAGCGGATTTGTCCGGCATGTCCGCGCTCTACCCAGCCGATGGTCCGCGGGACCTCGCTGATCGCCCCCGCGGGGCAGACCAGCCGGCAGAGGCCGCAGCCGTGACAGAGCTCCGGATGAAAAAGGACCCGTTTTCCGATCACCGCCAACGCCCCGTACCGGCAGGCCTTGGCGCAGGCCCCACAGCGGATGCAGCGATCGAGGTCGAGCTTGGGGACGAGGATCTCCACCGGAAAACGTTCCTCGAACTCTGGGGAGAGGAAGATGTGGGCGTTGGGTTCCTCTACGTCGCAGTCGAGGAACTGAACGGGCCCATCGGCGGAGAGGGCGAGGCTCACCGCCACCGTGGTCTTTCCCGTGCCCCCTTTGCCGGAGGCGACGGCGATCTTTACCGGCCTAGTGGCCACAGTGTCCGTGGCGATCGCAAGGGGCGGCCCCGCCCAAACGCCCCTCCTGCCAGGCGCGGATCGCCTCCCCAACGGTGCCGGAGGCCCCCGTCACCACCGCGATCCCGTACCGGGAAAGGAGATCAATGGCCCGGGGACCGATCCCCGCGCAGATCACGAGGTCCACCCCGGCCCGGGCAAGGTGTTCCGCGGGAAGGCCGCTTCCGCCCAGGTGCTCCGATTCGTTGCGGAGAACTTCGACTTCCCCGGTCGCGGTGTCGTAGATGGTGTAAGTGGGGGAGCGGCCGAAGTGCTCCCCCACCAGATCATCCAGGCCGCCGGCGCCGTGGCTAGGAACACAGACCCTCACCGTGGGTCACCAAACCCAGGGAAAGGTATACGGTCCGTACCAAGCGGGCCACCAACCCCCCCAGCCGGGGTAAGGGACATTGGGACCGAACCGCCACCAACCCCGAGGGAGCCAGGGGAACCAGCGGCAAAATGGGTAGGGGTTGCCCCAGCCGCGGCCCCATCCACGTCCATACCAGCCCCAAGGCATCCTCACTCACCTCCTTTCAGTTCATCCAGCTTCCTCCGAACCTCGGAGAGCTCCCGCTCCAGGCGCTCGAGGCGCTCCCGCAGGTCCTCCGCCGTCCCCGATGCGGAAGGCTGGGGACCGTAACCTTCCGGCCCGTAGCCCATCCCCCAACCACGGCCCATCCCCCAACCGCGCCCCATCCCGGGGCCATATCCCATGCCAGGGAAGGGGCCGGCCACGGGGGAAAGCTCCCCGCGCACGTATTTCTCCACCGCCTCCCGGACCGTGAGGCCGGCCACCGGGACCATATCGATCCCAGCTTGGGCCAAAATTCCAGCCACGTTTGGCCCGAAATTTCCGGCGAAGACCGCGCGGGGGTGTTTTTCCGCAACGAACTGGGCGGCGCGGATCCCCGCCCCACCCGATGCCCCCCGGAAGGGATTGTCCACCACCGAGGCCCCGAGGATCTTCCCGTCCTCCACCTCCACCACAGTGAAGGTCGGGGTTCTCCCGAACACCGGGGAGACCCGGTCATCCAGTCCGCCCGCATTCGTGGCCGCGATGTGGATCTCCTTCATTCCTTCTCCTTGGTGAGCGCATCCAGGCGCTCCTTTATGGCGCGGAGCTCCTCCTCCAGGGCCTCGGCCCAGGCCGAAAGCCGTTGGATCTCGGCCTCCTCGGTCCAGGGGTAGGCTGGCCGAGGGCCCCAGGCCGCCCAGGGGGCGGGGTACCAGCCGCGGCCCAGAAAATACGCGGCTCCGGGGGGTATGATCCCCCAGCCCGGGGAAAACCCGAACCTAAGCCAACCGGGAAGCCCGGTGAGGTAGAACATGTGCCGCCAGCGCATCCCCACCACCTCCGCCGCTATTATAAGCATATGCTCATAACTGGCAAGGCCCTTGGAGGCCGGGGAAACCCGGGTACACTCCAAAGCGTGCCCAGACCCTTGAAACCTCGCCGTTGTTGGGGATTTCCACCCCATGGGACCTTCGTTCCCATGGGCGTTCCCCCCGGCCGCCTCCAAACGGTTTTTCTTCAGCTAGACGAATTAGAAGCTCTGAGGCTCTGTGATCTTTTGAACCTCGACCAGGAGGAAGCCGGGCAAAAAATGGGGGTCTCCCGGGCCACCGTCCAGCGGCTCCTTTCCTCGGCGCGGGCCAAGGTGGCCGAGGCCCTCGTGTACGGAAAGGCTTTGGTGATCGTGCACGGGCCCCATGTGGAGTTCGGCCCTGGCCGGCATGGCCACGGAGGGCCACCATGGGCGGAAAGGTGAGCGTGCGCCAGCGCCTTCTGCGCTGGGCCCTGGACCTCCTTCGCTTCCCCACCGTCACCGGCCGGGAAGAGCTTTGCGCCCCATATCTTGCGGAGGAGCTGGGGAAACTGGGGCTGAGTGTGGCTGAGCAGCCTGTACTTGGGGCGGGAGCGAACATCCTCGCCTCCCGCGGGGAAGGCGGCCCCTGGATCGTCACCCATCTCGATGTCTACCCGCCCTTCGACCATCCCGATCCCTTCCAGCCCCGCTTGGAGGGCGATTTACTCGTGGGCCGGGGGGCGGTGGACGCGAAAGGCCAGATCGCGGCCCTCCTTTCGGCCCTCGCCGAGACCGAGGAACCCGTCCAGGTGGCCTTGGTGGTGGACGAGGAGGAGCTCGGCCGGGGCTCGGAAAGCCTGGAGGTTCCGGAAGGGGTGGAGGGGGCGGTGGTCCTCGAGCCCACGAACCTCGGGATCGCCGTGGCCGAGGCCGGCTCCGTGGGGTTAGAGGTTTTGGTGCGGGGAAAACCCGCCCACGGCACGACTCCCTGGCGCGGGGAATCCGCGATCGAGCGAGCTTTTTCCCTCTATCAGCGCCTCCTTTCCGCCCCTTTCATGGCCCACCGCCATCCTCTTTTTTCAAAAGGGGCGTGGGTGAACCTGGGCCGCATCGAAGGGGGCTACGATACCATGGTCGTTCCCCCTCATTGCCGGATGGAGATGGACCTCGGTTTTGCCCCGGGGCTTTCCGCGGCGGAGGTCATCCGCCAAACCGAGGAGGCCATGGCCGAAGCCGAGCGCATTTTCGTCACCGATGCTTGGGAGCCCTGGGAGACGGACCCAACCGAGCGCGTGGTCCGGGCCCTCGCTCGAGCTCAGGGGGAAATCCTTGGGAAGGAGCCCCGCTTCGTCGGCATGCCCTCTTGGACGGACGCAGCGAACATCGTGCGCAAAGGGGTTCCCGCGGTGGTGTTCGGCGCCGGGGATCTCGGGGTGGCCCACACTTGGCACGAGGCGGTGAGCCTCATGGAGCTCGAGGTTTTGGCTGAGGTTTTGGCGGCCTTTATCCGCCTTTGGCCGCGGGTATAGGCCGAAACATCCGGATCCACTCGCCCCAGCGGCCGACCTCTTTGAACCCAAGTTTCGTGTACCAATCGCGGGCCTTGTAGTTTTTCTCCCCAACCCAGAGGGCGGCGAGGTTCATCCCCCACCTTTGGCCCAGGGCATAAACCTCCTCCAACAAGGCCTTGCCCACGCCCTTTCCCTGCCACTCCGGGGCCACGGCGATCTCGTGGATCTCTAGGACATGGCCCAGTTCCCAGTCCTTCCAATCCGGGCAGGCCGCGATGAATCCCACAGGGCATCCGTTCGCTTCGGCCACAAGGAAACCCTCTTTACACGTGCGGCGCAGCCATTTGAGGTAGTGGCGAGCCTCCTCGGGGCTCTCCTCGCCGTACTCCTCGAGCCCCTGATAAGCCCGCATGAGGAGATCCACGAGCGCTGGGATGTCCTCCAGGGTCCCTCGGCGGATAGTGACGGTCTTGGTCGAAGGTTTTCCTTCTGGCATAAAAGGGGGTCTTCGAAGCCTAAACGAGAAAACCTGGCCTGCCAAGGGTCAAGATCCTCCGAAAACCGGATGGCTCAAAGGGTGTGCCGCTTTTATTTTGAAGGCTGTGCCGCTTGTGGTCTTCGCCGGAGCCCATCTGGGATACGACTCGCAAAAGGTGCCCATCGGCGGGGGGGCCACGGTGGGCCATGCCCTCATCCAATGCTGGGCCCAAACCAAGCCCTTTGAACTTTTGGTCCTCGGGACCGGCCCCCTCCCTCCTCATCCCAAGGTGGACTATCACCGCCTGGATGCGGCCACCGATGGCCTCCTCACGGATTTTTCGGTCTCCCGCTATGCCCGGATGTCCCGGGATTTCGAAAGGGCGGTCACAGATTTTTTGGCCGGCTTTGTCAAAAAAGAGAATCCGGAGGACGTGGTGGTGCTCCACAACGATATTGCTGAGGCCGGAGATTTCCGGGCCATCGCGCAAATGGGTTATAAACAGGCGGCCATTTTCCATGTGGACGTGGTCGATTACACGGCCAGGGTTTATCTGCGGGGTTGGGTTTCGGCCGCGCGGCTTGCGCGTACTTGGCGAAAGTTGGAGGGGCTGCGTCTCGCCCCTTTGGCTCCCGCGGTTCTGAAGCTCATCTTCCGAAAGCAGGAATTTTGTGCGAGGTTTTGCGATCGCCTGGTGGTGCCATCCCCGGGGATGGCCGAGGTCTTGCGGGCCTCCTATCCCTGGCTCAGAGAAGGGCGGGTATTGGTCATCCCTTGGGGCACGGTCCTTGGGCCCGAGCCGCCGGGGGTGGGGGAAGTTTTGGCCGGGCTTCGGCGACGTTATGACCCGGGAGAGCGTCCGGTCCTCCTCACCCTTTCCCGCATTTCCCCGGAAAAGGGGCAGGATCTCCTTTTGCGGGCCTTGCGGCTTTGGGACAAGCATCAAACTCAAGAGCTCCTCCTTTTCATTTGTGGGCAAGCGGCGTTCATGCACGGCCAAAGTTATCTCAAAAAGCTGCGGCGTTTGGCCAAAAGGCTCAAAAGGACGGAGGTCATTTTCCCAGGGCACGTGGGGGGCGCCTTAAAACACGCGTTTTTCCGCATCGCCGATCTTTACGTTTTCCCCTCGCGCCACGAGAGTTACGGCCTCACCCTCATGGAGGCCATGGCCGCCGGCCTCCCTGTCCTCACCACGAATCATCGTTCCGCCTGGGATTTGGTGCGGCCGGAATTCGGACGCATAGTGGAACCCTCACCAAAAGCGCTCTTCTTTGGCCTTCGGGAGCTTCTGTGCGGGCGGAAGGAGCTGAAGACCATGGGCATGGCGGCCCAAAAGTTCGCGCAAAGCCGGCCATTCTCCCTGGCCGCGGACGCTCTGGCCCCGCATCTTCTTGCCCTCATTAGCGATAAAGGAGCTCCTCCAGTTGGAGGGCGTTTTCGGGGGCCCAGGCGTTCCAGTCGTTGTTGAAATAGATGAAAACCCTCCCCACCGGGAGCTTTTTGATGCGCTCCGCCCAGGTGCGCAATTCCCCCAGGGAATAGCGATAGGCATACCATGCGCCTTTCCCGTGGAAGCGCACGAAGGCGTGGGAGGCCGTGGCCACAACATATTCCGGAAGCCCGGGAGCGCTCACAATGCACATGGCCACGCCCCTTTCCCGCAGAAGCGCTTCCGCCTCCTCCTGGAACCAGCTTTCGTGCCGGAATTCCAAGGTGTTGGGAAAACGCGGATCCAGTTGATCGAGGATGCGCAAAAGAAGCTCGCGGTTATACCGAAGGCTCGGGGGAAGCTGGAAGAGGAAGCCCCCTAGTTTCTCTTCAAGCCTTCCTCCTACGGCGTAGAACCGTCGCACCAATTCCTCGGTTCCCTGGAACTTCCGGAGGTGGGTTATTCCGCGGAAGGCCTTGAGGGTGAAGAGGAACCCCGGGGGCCCCTTTCTGTACCAGGCCTGCACCATCTTCTCCGTGGGAAAGCGATAGAAGGTGGCGTTCACCTCTACCGTGTTGAAAACTTTGGCGTAGAACTCAAACCATTCCCGCTCGGGAAGGCCCTCGGGGTAGAAAAGCCCTTCCCAGTGGGGGTAGATCCAACCAGAGCAACCGATCCGATATTCCTTCAGGGTTGCGGGGCTTCCCGAAGGTTGAGCAACCACCGGCTCACTTTCTCCCGCCATTCTTGTTGGGCCGCGAGGCCGCGTTTTTCCACATCCGCATCGAAAAGATCGTGGACCTCTTGGCACTTACGCCAGTAGCGCTGGTAAACCCTGTGTACCTCCTCCCGCAACCGCTGTTCGGCCTCCTCAACGTCGTTGGCCCGTATCTCCAAGCGAGCTGCCAACCGGTCGAGCTCCTCCTGGAGAAGGCGACGGTACACCTCGTTGATATCGAAATGGATCTGCTCGTGCTCCAAGACATCCGGGCGCCGCCGCTCGGGAATAACCCAGGACCGATGGCGATCGATCCGGTTGTACGTGCGGATCTCGGTGAAGCGGGCAAGGAGAGCGGTGCCCCCGGGCTCGGGGCGGGCTGCCGCACTGAATTCATAACCAAGATCCAAGCATATTTGCGCTGCCACATTGCCCGGGTTGCGCGGCACCGGCCCCCAAAAATCCTCCCAGGTGAGGGAGCGACCGGACATCCAATAAAGCCAGTTCGGTTGAACCACAAAGAACTCGAGTTGGCCCAGAGTGCGGCTTTCGCCCGCGGGGTCGACCGCGACCACCACGAGCTCGTAGGCCCCCCGGGGGAGCCGGCCAAGGGGGATACGCAAACGCCAAGAGATCCGGGCCTTCGGGCAGGGCCCGCCCGGAATGGAAAGCCGCACCAAAACAGTGAAGTCCGTGACGGAGACCTTGGGATCCCGTGGGGTGCACAAGTCCTCCCAAACTCCGCTGAGATAAAGCGTGATGAAGTCAGTATAATCTGGCCACCTCGGTTCCAAGTCCATTTGAATTGTGGAGGCCTGGCCTACCAGGGTCGCGGTGGTCAACGTCCACAACGCGGCAAGAAGGCATTGCCTCATGGTCTGCCTCGTGGGTATGGTATAAGGAGAAGTGGTGGGAGGGAAACATGGCGCGGCTTGCGGTTGGTGAACGTTTTCAGATCAGGACCAAGCTCAAGCCCCGGGGGGATCAGCCCAAGGCCATAAGGGAATTGACCGAGGGCATCCTCCAGGGCCTTCGCTACCAAACCCTCCTCGGTGCCACCGGAACAGGTAAAACCTTCACCATCGCCCACGTCATCCAAAATGTGCAGAAGCCCACGTTAGTAATCGCCCACAACAAGACCCTCACCGCCCAGCTTTACGGGGAATTCCGCGAGCTTTTCCCGGATAACGCCGTGCACTATTTCGTTTCCTACTACGACTACTACCAGCCCGAGGCCTATATCCCCGAAACCGACACCTACATCGAAAAGGACGCGGAGATAAACGAGGAGATCGATCGCTTGCGCCATGCCGCCACCGCCAGCCTCCTTGAGCGCCGGGACGTGATCATCGTGGCCTCTGTTTCCTGCATCTACGGTCTTGGTTCCCCCCAGGACTATTACGCCATGTCCCTCACCTTGGAGGTCGGGCGGGAATACGATCTGGACGAGGTCCTTCGCCAGCTTGTGCTCCTCCAATACCGGCGGAATGAGCTTGCTTTTGAGCGGGCCACTTTTCGACTGCGGGGCGATGTTTTGGAGATCATCCCCGCCTCGGAGGAGGTGGGCTACCGCATCGAGTGGTTTGGGGACGAAGTGGAGCGGATCACCGTGATCGATCCCCTCACAGGCGATACCCTCTCCGCGCGGCAGCGGGTGACGATCCCGCCGGCCACCCATTATGTGACCCCGGAGGAGCGGCTGCGCCGGGCCATCGAAAGCATCGAAAAGGAGCTGGAGGAAAGGCTCAAGGAACTGCGGGCCCAGGGGAAACTCCTGGAGGCCCAAAGGCTCGAGCAACGCACCCGCTTCGACTTGGAGATGCTCCGGGAGATGGGGTATTGCCCGGGGATCGAAAACTATTCCCGCCATTTGGACGGCCGGAAACCCGGAGAACCCCCTTGGACCCTCCTTGACTACTTCCCGCCGGATTTCCTCGTGGTGATTGATGAATCCCATGTGACCGTTCCCCAACTGCGGGGGATGTACCACGGCGACCGCTCCCGGAAAGAAACCCTGGTGGAGTACGGGTTCCGGCTTCCTTCCGCCTTGGATAACCGCCCCCTCACCTTCGAGGAATTCGAGGCCCGGGTAAAGCAAGTGATCTTCATGTCTGCCACGCCTGGCCCCTACGAGCGGGCCGTCTCCCAAAAGATCGTGGAGCAGATCGTGCGGCCCACGGGGCTGGTGGATCCCGAGGTGGAGGTGCATCCCGTGCGCGGCCAAATCGACCACCTCGTCTCCGAGCTGCGCAAGGTCACGGAGCGGGGCGAGCGGGCTTTGGTCACCACCCTCACCAAAAGGATGGCCGAGGACCTCACCGACTACCTCGTGGAGCTCGGTTTCCGCGCGCGGTACCTGCACTCTGAGATCGAAACCCTCGATCGCGTGGAGATCCTCCGGGATCTTCGTCTTGGAAAGTTCGATGTTCTTGTGGGGGTGAATCTTCTCCGCGAAGGCCTGGATCTTCCGGAAGTCTCCCTTGTGGCCATCCTCGATGCCGACAAGGAGGGCTTTTTGCGCTCCTCCACCTCGTTAATTCAGACCATCGGCCGGGCGGCGCGCAACGTGCGGGGGAAAGTGATCCTTTATGCCGATGAGATCACCGACGCTATCAGGGAGGCCGTGGACGAGACCAACCGCCGCAGAAGGATCCAAATCGAATACAACCTGAAGCACGGGATCACCCCCGAGACGGTGAAGAAAGAGGTTAAGGACATCGTGGGCGATCTCACCGGCGGAAGAGCCGAGCCCATCACCATCCCCAAGAAGCCGGAGAAGCTCTCCAAGGAGGAGATCGCCGACCTCATCCGGAAGCTCGAGCGGGAGATGAGGGCTGCGGCGGAGCGGTTGGAGTTCGAGCTCGCCGCGGCCTACCGCGACAAGATCCGCGAGCTCCGTAAACGCCTCTAACTTGGGATCAAATCCGTGTCATTCGCCAGACGCGCCACCGCGTGGGCGATGAGCTTGGCGGCGTTCAGGAGATCCGAAAGGGAGACGATTTCACAGGGCGAGTGCATGTAGCGGTTGGGGATGGAGATGAGGGCCGTGGCCACCCCGGCCCGCGTGATCTGGATGGCGTTGGCATCGGTTCCCGTGGCCGTAGGAGCGGGCTCGATCTGGTAGGGGATCCTCTCCTCCTCCGCCACCTTCACCAAAAGCTCAAAAAGTTTGGGGTTGATGTTCGCGCCCCGGGCGATCACGGGACCCCCGCCCACCTTGATGTCCCCGAGTTTCTTTTTATCGCCTTCCGTCCCCGGATGGTCGGTGGCGTGGCAAACATCCACGGCGATCCCCACTTTGGGATCGAGGCCGAAGGCGCTGGTGCGCGCTCCCCGCAAACCCAGCTCCTCCTGCACTGTGGCCACGGCGAATACCGCCGCTTTGGGGTTCAGATCCCTCACCAGCCGCAAGGCCTCGAGGACCACATAAGCTCCGATTCGGTCGTCGATCCCCCGGGCCACGAGGAGATCCTCATTCAAAAACGCTGGCTCCCAGGCGAGCACCACCGGATCGCCTATGGAAACCATCTTTAGCGCCTCTTCCTTATTCTTGGCGCCGATGTCCACCCAGACATCCTCCACGCGGACGGCCTTTTTGCGCTCCTCGTCCTCAAGGAGGTGGATGGGCTTTCGCCCGACAACGCCCAGGACGCGGCCGTTTTTGGTGCGGATCCAAACCCGCTGGCCCGGAAGGATCTGCGGATCCCAACCACCAATGGGCCGCAGATAAAGGAAGCCCTTCTCGTCCACGTGAACGACCATGAGGCCGATCTCGTCCATGTGCCCAGCGAGCATCACCCGCGGGGCACCTTTCTCGTTCACCACGGCAAAGGCGTTCCCGTGCAAATCCCGCCAGGTGCGCTCCGCGAACTGCCCCGCTTCCTCCGACCAGGCCCGCGCCGCCTCTTCCTCGAAGCCCGAGGGGCTGATCGTGGACAAAAACCGCACGAGAAAACCCCTGTTTCCTCCGCTCATCTTCCTGCCTCCTCTTCGGGGGATGCTCCATTCTAACAGGTGAGGTGCAAAAGGGCAGCGACGCGTTTTTCTTGGGAAAGCGCGTTATAAAGTTCCACGGCCTCTTTTGTGCGCCGGATGAAAAGCTCGATACCACGCGAGGAGAGCAACGCCTCAACCTCGGGCAATACTTGAACTAGCCCGGAGAAACCGGTTCCGATGACCACCGCTTCCGGGGAAAGAGCCAAGACCTCACCCAGATCTTCTGGATGGACCCGGTGTCCCTCCTTCCGCCACCAGCGGCCGATCCGGCCAGCACAAACCCAGATATCCTCGGCGTAGGGAATGCCATCCACTTCGATCCGGCCAAACCTATACCCGCTGAGTTTCATCGCCGGTCAATGATATCAGCCCAAAGACCCTGGAATCTTTTTCCACCCTTTTCCAACGCTAGCCAAAACCTCCCCCAAGGTGTACAGTGGTTCGTTCTTCTTCGCCACGGTGGGGAGGGGACAAGGAGGCGGTTTTCATGCATAGAGCATCGCGCCTTTTTCCGGTGCTGGTTCTGCTCGCCCTGGTAGCTTTGTCCGGCCCAGGGCAAGAACCGGCGTACCAACCGTTCCTTCCGGAAATTTCCGCTTTGGCCCAGGCCCAAGCCCAGGCTGCAGCCCAAGCCGCAGCCGAGGCCGAAGCCCTCGCAGCCAAAGCCCAAAAGCTCCTTGAGGAGCTTAGCCTCGAAAAGCTCCTTTCCGCGGCGGAAGCGGCGAGCGCCCTCGCCCAAGCCAGCGCCCAAGCGTGCGCTTCGGCTGTAGCTCAAGGTGAGGCGGAAGCGAAGGCCAGCGCCACCGCCTGCGTGGAAACAATTGCCAAGGCCCAAGCGAGCGCCCAAACCTGTGCTTCGGCCATAGCCCAGGTGGAAGCCGCGGCCCGGGCCTTCGCCGAAACCTGCGCCAGGGCCCAAGCCCAGGCTTCCGCTTCCGTAGGGGCCTGTGCCCAGGCTGAAGCCGAGGTGAACGCGGCCACTGCGGCCGTTGTGGAAGCCATCGCCAAGGCCCAGGCCGAGGCGGAAGCCAGCGTTCAGGCCTCCGCGGCTGCCCTGGCCGAGGTCAAGGCCTATGCGGAAGCCCTTGCCGAGGCCATCGCTACGGCCGAAGCCGACGCTTATGCCCAGGCCCAGGCCGCTTCCGCCGCCTACGCATTAGCGAAGGCTGAGGCTCAAGCCTGCGCGGAGGCTGCGGTCCAGGCCAAGGCCTATGCCGAAGCGGTCGCCGCCGCCCGCGCCTATGCCCAAGCTCAAGCGGCCACCACCGCCACCGCTTACTCCCAGGCCCGCGACACCGCCCGTTTGGTGAGCGAACGGATCAACACGGCCATCCCTTGCGGAGTGGTCCTGACTCAGGTGGATGGCACGGTGGAGGCGGTGGTCACGGCCATCGCCCGGGCCAGCGCTGCAGCCCAGGCCGCAGCTCAAGCGGCTGCTCAGGCCGAGGCCTTTGCCCAGGCTCAAGCGGGAGCCGCAGCCCAAGCTCAGGCTCGCGCCGATGCCACAGCCGCAGCGTGCGCCCTTGCCTTAGCCCAAGCGGAGGCCGCAGCGAAGGCCGTGACCCAAGCTCGTGCCAGGGCTGAAGCCGAGGCCAACGCCGCCGCGGAAGCTATTGCTTCCGCCTATTCCGCGGCTCAGGCTCAAGCCCAGGCATGCGCGGCTGCCTACGCCCAAGCGAAAGCGGCTGCCGCAGCTTCAGCCCAAGCCATCGGCCGCTCTCGCGCCTCTGCGGAAGCCGAGGCCACGGCCATCGCCCAGGCCTGTGCTCAAGCTCAAGCGAGCGCCCAAGCCATGGCTCAGGCCATCGCCACGGCGAGAGCCCAGGCTGAAGCCCAAGCCCTGGCATGCGCGGCCGCTTGCGCCAAAGCTGAATCCGCGGCCAAAGCCATGGCCCAAGCGGTGGCGGAAGCTCATGCCCAAGCAGAGGCCAGCGCGCAGGCCGCTTCCGCCGCTTTTGCTCAAGCCCAAAGCGCGGCAAGCTCCATGAGTTCGGCGCTAGCTCAGGCGGTGGCGGAGGTTTTCGTACATGCCCAAGCGGCTTCCGCAGCCGCATCTTTGGCCCAAGCGGAGGCCGAGGCCGTCGCCCAAGCGGTGGCGAATGCCTCAGCCCAAGCGGAAGCCCAGGCACAAGCGGCAGGAACTGGTGCGGCCTACGCGCAAGCCTACGCCCAGGTCGAGGCCTTTTCTGCTGTGGAGATCCTCGCCCACGCGCAAGCCTGTGCCCAAGCCGCAGCTCGCGCTCAGGCTCGCGCCGAGGCCGCAGCCGCGGCCTACGCTCAGGCCGAGGCTACCGCCAGGGAAGGAATGCAAGCCTGTGCTCAGGCCGTGGCCGAGGCCCAAGCCCAAGCCCTCGCTTCTTCGCAAGCGGAAGCCCATGCCGAGGCCCAAGTTTTGGTGGGCGTTCAGGCCATGGCCCAAGCTTTGGCCCAAGCGAATGCCTCCGCTTATGCCGCGGTTGAAGCAGCGGTCTCCGCGTACACCCAAGCCTTTTCTTGTGCTCAAGCTTATGCCAGCGCCCAGGCCGAGGCCTTTGCTAACGCTCATGCTGCGGCTTTGGCCCAGGCCGAGGCGGAAGCCCAGGCGGCAGTGGCCGTAGAGGCTTGCGCTTCCGCTCAAGCGGAGGCCGCGGCCGCCGCATACGCCGCTTCGGCCGCGTTCGCCAGTGCACAAGCTACCGGTTATGCCTGTGCCCAGGCCCTTGCTGAAGCCCAAGCCGAGGCCTACGCCGCTGCCCAGGCTTGTGCCCTCGCCTTGGCCGCGGCCCAGGCCCACGCTTCGGCCTGCGCCGAAGCCCATGTATCGGCGACCGCCTATGCCAGCGCCTGTGCCTCCGCCTTGGCTCAAGCTCAGGCCATGGCCCAGGCCTGCGCCCAAGCCGCGGCTACCGCTACGACCTCCGTGGACGTGATCCCTTCTATTCAAACCTCCGTGGAAACCTTCATCGATCCGGAGTGTCTCCGGCCCACCTGTGAGCAGTACGTGCCCACCCAACCCACTTGTCCGCCCAGCCGCGACTACTCTTGGGACTTCGGACAGCTCCCCGCGGGAAGCAGCGTGAACACCACCAAAAGCTTCCCAAGCGACCTCGTTTCCCTGGTGAATTCCCTAGGGGTCGTGGCCGCATCCCGGGTGAGCTCCACTTTGCCCAGCACCCTTTCCTGCGAACTCAACCTCACGGGGAAACAGGGAAAGATCACGGGCACCACGCCCAAAGAGGGCGGTAGCTGGGTGGTGATGTACAACCTCCTGGACAAGAACAAATGCCCGGTGATCCGGCTTTCGGTGAAGCTCTACACCGCGGTCAGCGCCTGCCCCCAAGTTCAAGCCCTGCGCTGGGATTTCGGGGAGGTGCCCACAGGAACCCATAGTTTCACGGCACGGGCCATCCCCAGCGATATCCTTTCCAAGATCAAGGCGGCCGGGATCGCGAAAGCCACAAAGCTTTCAGCGAACCTCCCAAGCGGCGCGGATTTCGCTTTGGATCTGGGGTCTGGGCTTGCCGTCCTCACCGGAACCACTCCCACCGGCGGGCAAAACTACGAGGTCGTGTTCGGCCTTTATGATGCTCGGAACTGCGAGATCTACCGGTTCACCGTAACCTTGCACACGGCCCAGGTGACCCCGCTTTCCGTGAAGATCCTGCGGGTAAGCGTGGAGAAGGTTTGCGGGCAGGACTATAGCCACGCCCTCACTGTCTCCTGGCAGGCGAGCGGCGGAACGGCCCCGATCGCGGTGGGACCGCTCTTCCTTGTCTATCCGGATGGCCGGACGGTCGCGTTTTCCGGGACCTTCCCCGCTGCCGGCTCGGCCGCACTCCGGGTGAGCCTTTCCAGTGGGGGCAAGGTGAAGGTGCGGGTTCAGGCCAACGACTCCGCTGGGCGCACTGTAACCGCAGAACAAGAGGTCGACCTCGAGCCCTGCATCCAGATCGGCATCATCGGTCCGGTTCGGGTCCTCCAAACTTTGGAGGTCTATGCCCGCACCCCAATAAGCGTCACCCCAGGTTACAAGGAGCTTCGCGTTCCTGTGCAGATCGTGGGCGAAAGCGCGCCGCGCACCACACCCTTCAGCATGTCCGCGATCTCGGGAAAGGGGGTCACCTTGGAAGTGCCGAAGGAGACCCCCGATCACTACTACGTGTTTCGGCGCTTCGATGTCTACCGCGGCGATGCCACCACCCCCACCCAATATCCCGGGACCTTCGACAGCCGGCGAAACATCTATTCCCTCACCTTGGACATCGGCCAAAAGACGCGGGTGATCGCAGTATACGAAGTGGTCCTGTACTGAAGCCCAGGAAAAGAGGAAACGGGGGCGATTTTTGCCCCCGTTTTCTGCTGCAACTACCCTGATCTTTGGGGCTTCCAACACTTATTGACATCCTGCACATGTTTCGGTTGATCTTTGCGGTTTATCCGGTGCCCCCAAAATTTCCCGAGGGCTCGCGAGAATTTGGCCATCCGCTCGTCAAAACCGCGGTGACCAAAAAGGAGAGGTTGGAAACCGGGAAGAGGTGTGCGGGGCTCGCTCTGCCGTAAAAGTTTATCCATCTCTGAAAGCATGGCCCCCAAAGCCCTTTTCAAACTATCGACATCGAGTTCCACCGGATTTCCGATCCAAACGTAGGCCTCGGGGCGGGGAAAGCCGCGCAAAATGAGGCGCGCGGCCACAGGGACAAGGGGAACCTTGGCTTTCTCCGCGAGGAAAACCGCGCCCCGCTTGAGGGAGCCGAGTTCACCCCCGGGCCGGAGTTCTCCCTCTGGAAACACGGCCACGACTTCTCCTTCCTTCAGGGCTCGCAGGGCTTCCCGTACGCGGTCGGCCTCCAACGCCCCCAATGGCTTGAAAATGGGAAAAGCAGCCAAATTCTCCCGGCTCACAAGGAGCTTCCCCCGAAGCTCGAATTTCCGGAAAAGGAGGTAGACGATGTGGCCATCGAAGTAGGAGTGGTGGTTCATGGCGAGGACGAAGGGCGGCCGGGGGAGTTCCCCTCGAAGGTAAACGGCCCGCACCCCGTCCCGGAGCTCCCCAAGAAGCATTGCTCCCACCACCCGGGCCATTCCCCTCTCAAACCAAGTCTTTTTCATTTGGTCTCGCCGCTAGTAAGTCCGGATAACTTTGCCTTTCCATTCGGCTTTTTCCAAAAAGTGCCGTCGCCGCCGCCTGAACCTCGCTTTTCTCAAGATGCCCATGAGCGGGAGCCACCCGATCAGGCCAAAGTTCAAAAATTTGCGAAAGGAAAATTTTTCTATTCTTGGCAATTTTTCACCGTTTCCTGAGCTCCTCCCGCCGTCGGCGGTACTCCACGACCGGCCGGTCGCCCTGGACGAGTTGCTCGTCTATCCGCAGCGCGCTGGGTTTGGGGCGCTGGGTCTGCACCACCCGCCGGTCCTGATGGGCCACCAGGACGTTGAAGGGCATCGCCAGCCGGGCGACCAGGTCCCCCAGCAGGGGCAGCCGCAGAAACCGCTGGTAGAAGCGCAGGTAGAGGAGCGTGTGCTCCTCGTCCACCGGCACAAAGGCCGCCACCACCCGCACCTCCTCCGAGATGTGGTTCTGCCAGAGGTTGGGAAAGATAAACTCCAGCCAGAAGGTGTGCCCGGAGATGTCCACCTCCTCCGGCTTGCGGGGCGGGGTTCCGTCGTCCTGCCGGCTCGCGACGTAGACGCGAAAGCGGTCCGCGTCCAACCAGCGGAGGACAGGGCCATCTACGATCGTGCGGCAGCCCCGGCCAATGGTGTTGTGGTGGACAAAGGGCAGGTGGATGGGGTCCAACTGGTTCTCAATCACCCGCGAGTAGTGGGCGTCCCAGGGGTCTATCGCCCCGGCCCAGCGGAAGCCCTCCAGGTCCTCGAAGAAGCGGGGCGGCTGCAGGTCGGCGGGCGGGTCGTCCCCCCACCAGAGCCAGATGAAGCCGTGGGCCTCGTGGGTGGGGTAGGAGTGGACGCGGAACCGCTCTGGGACGGGGCTCCGACGGCTGTTGGCGGGGATGGCGGTCACCCGGCCCGAGGGGTCGTACTCAAAGCCGTGGAACGGGCACTGCAGGCGGCCGCCCGGGAGCACCTTCCCCGCGCTGAGGGCGACGCCGCGATGGACGCAACGGTCCCGAAAGCAGGCCACGTGGCCCTCCCCGTCCCGCCAGAAGACCAGTTTCTCCCCCATCCTGGTCACGCCCACAAGGCCACGCTTCACCTCATGGGAGGACAAAACCACATACCACTGGTTTCGGATCGTCCTTCACCTCCGCTCAACCCCGCGGGCCAAAAAATCCCTCGCTATCCTCGGGCTTCATCCGAACAAGAACCAAGCCCTCTTTTTCGTGGTGGGAAAGAAGGTTCAGAAGCTCAAATTGGGCAGCGTCCACCCCAAGGAGACGGGCCCGGAGGAAGAGCGAAACGTAAGTTTGGGCGTTCCTGCGGGCGGTTTGGGGATCGTCCCCAGGCCAACATACCGCACAAACCGTACCCGCTCCCCGTACTCCGCCCCCAAAACGAGGACCGGCACCCCGATCTTTTCTAGCACGGGTATGGCGGAGGGGAAGCGCACCGGGTCGGAACCACCGGGTGGCCCCCACTTGGTCCAGGCCCACCACTGCCAACACCGGATGTTCTGCGGCGGCAAGGAAGGAGAGCTTTCCGCCCAAGGAGTGCCCCACCAATGCTACCCGTTTGGGATCGAGGGAGATCCCGTATCGCCTTGCCTCCTTGGGCAAAGCACTGAGGAGGAAGAGGAGGTCCTCTGTCCAGGCCCGATGGTCGGGGTTGAAGAGGCTATAGGCGTAGGAAACCAAGGCTACGGCCATTCCTTCGGCGGCCAGGCGCTCACCCCAAGAACGGTACTCCTCCCCACGGAAGAGGAACGCAGGACTGAAAGCCACCCAGGGCACGGGCTCCGCGGACTTGGGGCCGATGAGGAGCACCTGGACTTCCCGATCTCGGGATTGGTCCTTTAAAACCAGCCGAACTTGAAAAGCAGCCTTCGGCGGCTGAGCGCCAACAAAAGCGCAAAAGGCAAAGGCCAGGATCGAAAGGGTCAAAACCCGGTTTTTCATGGCGCTGCCTCCTGAGGAAACATGGGAGAGCCCTCGGCCAATGAGGGCTCCAAGCCCGGTGCTCCTTTGGTCACCAGCCGGGGATCGCCCCGCAGGATCTCCAGAGCCCTAAGGGCGCTCCTTTCCTTGTCCTTCACCTCCAACATGAGGTCGAAATCGTATCCCGCGGTTTTCCCGAGGAACCGGCGAAAATGCTCCTCGTCCAGATGGTGGGCGTGGCTCCCGAACTTTCCTCCCGGAAGGGGGGAGGAGTAGTCCACGATGGGAAGCCCATCCTCCGGCCCCCATGTCTCCTTTTGGGCGGAAATGGCATCAGAAACATCGAGTTCGTCGGGATTCAACTCGTGGTGGAGGACGTCGAACACCACGGGAAGCCCGGTTTTGCGATGTATTTCCAGGACGTCGGTGAAGGTGTAGAAGCGCTCGTCATTCTCCACGACGAGCCGCCTCCGGATTTCCGAGGGCAGGGTTTCCACCGCGTTCAAAAAGCGGGCGATGGCCCTCTCCTTTTGCCCGTAGACCCCGCCCACGTGGATCTGGATCTTGGCCGCGGTGTCCAAGCCCAAAAGGTCGAGGACGCGGGCGTGGTAGCGGAGGTCGGCCAAGGCCGCGGCCACCACCTCCTTGCGGGGTGAGTTGAGGAGGGTGTACTGGCCCGGATGCATGGTGATCCTCATCCCGTAAGAACGCATGAGTTCCCCAATCCGTGCGAACTCCGCGGCGAATTCCTCGTCCCAGGGGAAGGCGTTCTCCGGCCGGGAGGCCAAGGGGACGAGGTCAGAGGTGATGCGCAAAAATAGGAGCCCTCGCGCGGCATTCCAGTGCACCATCTCCTCCAGGCACGCGAGGTTCCCGGCGAGTGTCTGCCTTAGGCGTTCCCAGGTGAGGTTCGCCAGGCGAAAGGTGCGGCTGGGCCGGCAGGGGAGGGAAAGGTTGAGGCAGGGGTAGCCAACCCTCATTCTCCCTCCTTTCCCGAATCCAAGGGGAGAAGAAGGGCATCGGGGAAGGGCTGGAATAGCGCCTGTTCGGCCAAATAGCCCTCCCCGAAGCGGAGGACCCAGGCGCGGAGGACCTCCAGCGGGACGCGGGAAGGGATCCGGCCAACTCGATACTGTTCGAGGAGTTCCAAAAAGTAGCGACGCTCCCTGGGGGTGAGATAGTTGCTCACATGGCCAAAGGCGTGCTGAAGGGCATTGATAACCGCCGTCCGCCGCGGGGGCCTGAGCATGTTCTTTCTAAAAACTTCCGCGTACCTCGCAATGACCTCGCGCCAAGGCCGATGTTCGGGGTTGGCCACGATCCTCCCGAGTTCGCCGAGCTTTGTCTGGCCTTGGGCCATGAGGACCAGCTTGTAGCGGGTGTGAAATGCCACAAGCTCCCCCATCCCTCCCTCTTTTTCGACCTCCCTGAGCCTGGCCAGGGCGAAAACGGCGGTGAAAAAGTGTTCGCGGAGGCCGCGGTTGGTGAGCCTGCCCTCGTCCTCGGCGGGAAGATAAGGGAAACTTTCCCGCACGGCCCGGCCAAAGAGCCCGGGGGCATGGCCCTGAGCCGGCCCTTTCTCCGCGGATGCGTATACCTTGGCATCGCGCAGAGCACAACTGGGCGAGCGGTTCTTGAGGATGAAACCATCCACTTCGGGGAGACCTCCAAGGAAAGCGCGGGAGAATTCTTGGATCTTTTCGGTGACGTCGCGCCCCGTTTCGGGCTGGACCATGCGGATCTCCTCCCCTTTTCGCACGAGCCGCAGGGGCGGCCGGGGGACGGGAAGGCCAATTTCCACCTCTGGGCAAACGGGAACGAATTCCGCATGGGGTTCGAGGGCGGCGATGACGGGGTCCGGGATAATGGTCCCGTCGTAGCGACAGGGCGCAAAGCCAAGGCATCGGCTCACCACGATCCGGGGCTTGGCAAATTCCGTCATCTTCGCAGTTCCTCCGCAAAAAGTTTCAGTACTTCCTCGCAATTTTCGCGATCCTGGAGGCGGCGCATGAGGAAAAACGCTTCCTCTAGGGCAGGCCGGCCCTTCCCCGAGATGAGGAAAAAGCTCGCGGAAGCCCCCAAGGTCACCTGCTCATCCTCCCAAAGGATTTGCCCCCTGATCAGATCCGGACCGAGGACTGCGCCGCGGTATTCCTGTTTGAGCCGCTGGACCACATAGGTCTCCCCGGAGATGAGGCCGAGGATCCGCACTCGCACGGTAAAGCCTGGTTTGCCATCGCCATCCTGGTCGCGGACCCGGGGATCGTCGGGCGAAGTGGGAAGGGGGTCTGCGGGATCGGAGAGCTCCACCCCGTTGAGCACGAGGTACGGCGAAACGAGGAAGAGGTATCTATTGCCCTCGGGGACCAACTTTCCGCGGATGGGCCCCACCCGAACTTTTTCGAGGAATTCCGGGAGCACGGAAAGCTGGACCAAGGAGGTCCCCGTGTCGAAGGCCATATAGCAAACCTCTTCGGACCACAAGACGATGTTTTCGTCATCCTGCTCGATGCGGATCTTCGCCACCTGGATCACCCGACGCAGCCTCTCCCCCACCAGGGGAACGTCCCAGTGCTCGGCGATGACCTGAAACAAGGCCCAAAAGCCCGACAGATCCGGCTTTTCCGTGGCCTCGTCCCCGAGGGAGGAAATCCCCAGGGCCACCGCAAGCACCAAAACAAAGAAGATCACGGAAAACCTCCCTGCACGTGGATGGTACGGCCTTTCCAGGTTCCCCGGCGGGAAAGGTACCAAAAGGCTGAGCGGGCCGCGGTAAACCAAGCAACAAGATGCACAAGAGGATAGCCCAGACACAGCCACCACGGAAGGCGGAAGCGGAGGACGTTCAGGGTCCAGAGGGCCACGGCACCTCCCACGGCCCAGACGGCCGCAGGGAAAAGATCCGGCGGGGTTATTCCCGCGAGGGAAAGGGAGAGAATGATCGGGGGCTGCCAGGCTGCATAAAGGAGAAAGGTCCAGACGAACGCGAAGGGGATGAGCCTCCGCTTGAACAAGGGGAAAAGGCCCTTTGCTAGGCCCCGGTTGGCTTCCCAAAAGCCCCGGTACATGCGGCAGCGCACAAGATTCCCGCCGAAGGACAGCTTCCGTTTCAGCCCGGCCCGGGCGGCCAAGGAGGCCAGGGCCTGGTCCTCCAGGACTTCTGCCCGAACGGCCCCATGGCCACCGATCACCCGGTAAGCCTCCCGGCGGACGAGGATCAATTGGCCCACGGCCGTCCGACGCAATCTTGGAATGAAAAGCGGGAAAAACGAGCTCAAGCTCCAGGGGAGGAGGGAGACGTGCAGCGCTTCTCCTACAGTATGCATCTCTTGGCGCGGAAGGACTGAGAGGAAATCAAGGTTTTCCCCCTCCAAGGCGGCCACGAGGGAGGCGAGGGCTCCCGGGGCCAGACGAACGTCGGCATCGAGGAAAAGGAGGAGCTCTCCCCGCGCCTCTTCCGCGAGCTCCGCACAGGCCCAGTTCTTCCCAAGCCAGCCGGGCGGAGGCCCGTCCCCCAGGATCACGTGAAGCCGGGGATCCCTGATCCTCCCGAGGATCTCCGGCGTCCCATCCTGGGAGCCCTCCTCGTACACCAAAACCTCGAAGTTCTGGTAATCCTGGGAAAGCACGGATTCCAAGCATCCGCCGATGTTTTCCGCCTCGTCGCGGACGGGGATGAGGACGGAGACCATGGGGCAGGCGATGGGCTTTCTTCGACGCAGCGGGGGAAGACCACGGAAATTGAGGAGGGCGATGCCCAAAAGGACGAAGAAAAACCCGGCCAGGGACCACTCGTGTTGAACGAAGTTCAAAGGTTTGGCCATTGCGAAGAGGGGGCGGCCAGGGCCGCCCCCGGGGTTCACCCCACTTCGATCCTTTTTTGGGACTCCCAAAGGCCGTGGATATTGCAATAAGCCAGGGCATGAAGGGTGCCGGACTTATTGGTTTTGAAGGCGAAGGTCACCTCGTGGTGGGTGTAAACCGGGCCCTGGTTGGGGCCGGCCACGGCCTCGCCGTGGGCGTTGAACTCGAATTTTCCAAGGTCGTAGGTGAATTTATCCCCATCGGGGGAGAAGTAGGCGGCGATCCAGCGGATGTGGTGCTCGGTGGTGTTGGGGTGGGCGATGGCCTTTCCCAGGGAGATTTTCACCTGTACCCATTCGTCCGGTTTAATCCTATCTGGACACTCGATGACCGGAACGTGCTTCTCTTTCTGCCAATCGGCCTCCTGGATCTTCTCGCAGATCCTCATTCCTCCTCCTTTCCGCGCTTCCCGAGCTCCTTGTCGAGCCAGAGGAGCCCCCGGCCGGACTCCCCAATCCGCGCGAGCATTTCCACCACGCGCCGGGTTTGATCCTCTTCCTCCACCTGCTCGGAGACAAACCACTGGAGCATGACTTCCGCAGGATAATCCTTCTCCTGGCGGGCCAGTTCCATGAGCTTATGGATGCGGCCGGAGATGTACTGTTCGTGGGCATGGGCTGCCTTCCAGGCTTCCGCAGGGGAGGCCCATTCGAACTGCGGCTCCGGAAGAGCCTGAAGCTTCACCCGGCCGCCCCGCTCCACAAGGTGGCGATAAAGCCGGAGGGCGTGGCCGAACTCCTCTTCGGTTTGCAACTCCATCCAGCGGGCCATGCCCGGCAGGTTTTGATTATGGAAGTACGCGGCCATGGCCAAATAGAGATATGCTGAGCCTAGCTCCTCCCGGATCTGTTCGTTCAAAGCCTCTTCCATCTTTTTCCCGATCATTTTGCCCCTCCTTGCGGGAGGGGCGGAGCTTTTTACTCCGCCCCTCAACCCTTCAGGTCTTTTTATGGCAGAACCACCAGTCGTAGCAGTGGACCTTGCCCTCTTTGGCCTCCTCCAGGCGCTTCTTTGCGCCCTGGACGTCGCTGGGCGGCGGAATGATGACGTTGCCTCCGATGAGTTCGTTCTCCGGCCAGTTGGCGGGGATAGCCACCCCTTCCTTCATCGCCGTTTGGAACGCCCTGAGGATGCGGAGGATCTCGGGGATATTGCGGCCGATGTTGAGGGGGTAGTAGAGGATGGTCCGGATGATCCCCTGAGGGCAGAGGATGAACACCGCCCGCACCGTGGCTGACTCGGAAGCCCCGGGATGGATCATCCCGTAAAGCTCGGCGATCTTCCCGGTGGTATCGGCCACAATGGGGAAGGGGATCTCCACCCCCAACTTCTCCTTGATCCACTCCACCCACTTGATGTGGGAATAGACGTGGTCCACGGATAGTCCCACGAGCTCGGCGTTGAGCTCCTTGAACTTTGCGTAGTTCTTGGCGAAGGAGACGAACTCCGTGGTGCACACGGGGGTGAAATCTGCCGGGTGGGAGAAGAACACGACCCACTTGCCCTTGAGGTCCTTGGGGAAGTCCATGGGGCCGTGGGTGGTTTGGGCCCGAAACTCCGGTGCCGGCTCACCAATGAGCGGAAGCCTTCTTTCCTGCATCCTCCCCTCCTTTCAAAACGCCTTATATTTCTCCCGGGGAGCGCCGCAGATCGGGCACTTCTCCGGGGGATTTCCCACCACGGTGTGCCCGCAAACGGGGCAGATGTAGACCGTGCCCAACTTCACATCCTCGCCCTTGAGGGCCGCCTCCTTGGCCTGGCGATAGAGATCGGCGTGGATCTTTTCCGCTTCAATGGCGAAATGGAAAGCCCTTTTGGCCCCGCTTTCTCTTTGAAGCTCGGCCACGGCGATGTACGCGGGATACATCTCCTCCACCTCGTAGGTCTCGCCAGCGATGGCCACATCCAGGTTCTCCGTGGAGCCCCGGATCATGCCCAGTTCGCGATAGTGGTTGGTGGCGTGCACTTGCTCGGCATAGGCGATAGCCCGGAAGAGTCTGGCTAAATTAGGTTTTCCCTCGCGTTCGGCCACTTCGGCGAAGATGAGGTAACGCATGTGGGCCTGAGATTGCCCGGAAAACGCGCTTTTCAGGTTTTCCTCCGTCATCTTATGCATGCCTCCCCCTTTCTTGGCAGGCGGGGCAAAGGCCGTGGAAGACGAGGGTGTGGTGGTGCACGGAAAAACCGAGCCCTTCGATGGCTCGATCGAGCTCGGGCTTGTAAGGGAAATCGAGGTCGGAGACCCGGTTACAACCAAGGCAGTGGAAGTGGTAGTGGGGTTCCGTCACGGGGTCGAAGCGGTCCGCCGGGGCGATGGGGAGGGTGGCCACCAGGCCTTCTTCGGCGAGGGAGCGCAGGGCCCGATAAACGGTGGCGAGGCTGATCTCTTCCCCCTTTTCCCGGAGGGCTAGGTAGAGCTCCTCCGCGGTGGGGTGGTCCTTTCTGCCCATAAGCTCCGAAAGCACCCGGTCCCGTTTGCCCCTCTCCTGCCTGTTCATGATTTTCATAGTCATTATAAGTCGCAGAAGCGATAAGTCAAGCCCGGAATCCCCGCCACCCGGGACCCGCGGGAAAAAGCGCGCTAGTCCGAGGAGAGAAACGAAGGAGGAATTGGTTCCCCGCTTTGGAAGAGCTCCTCCAACCGTCCGAAGAGGTCCGAACCCCCAATGACAATTGCCCCAAGGAGGCGATCCTCGTCGTTAAGGACGAGCTTCACGTAGTACCCCTCTCCTTGTCGGCGCACCTCCCGCTGGGGCCCGCCCTTGGGCTGCGTTTCCCCCAGGATCAGGAGGTCTATTCCCGCTACCTTCAAGCGCTGAGATGGCCTTGTCCCTGGGTAGCGGGCGCTCCCCGGCTCCACCATGTTTTGGGCCGCCACGAGGGCTTGCTCCCGCGCCGCGCGAACGGTCCCGTACACCCTCCCCCGCCACTCCGCCACATCCCCCGCGGCGTAAACGCCGGGAACGGAGGCTTCCAAAAAATCGTTCACCAGGATCCCGGAATTCACAGCGATCCCCGCTTCCTTAGCTAAAGCCGTGCGCGGTCGTACCCCAATGGCGATCAACACCAATTCCGCTGGGATGAACTCCCCGGAAAGGAGTTGCACCCCTTCCACGGCGCTTTTTCCCAAAATCGCCTTGATCTCCGCGTTCGGCCGCATTTCCAGGCCCTTTTTCCGTAAGAGCCCGGCGAGGACTGTGCCCCCTGTCTCATCCAGCTGGCGGGGCAAGGGCCAGGGGCCGTGGTCCAAAACCACCACCTCCGGGAGAAAACGGCGCAGAGCGTGGGCCGCCTCGAGGCCTAACCACCCCCCTCCCAAGACCACCGCGCGCTGAGCCCCCGCGGCCCAGGTGCGGATGCGCTCCGCATCAGAAGCCGTGCGCAGGGTGAAAACGCCGGGAAGCGCGAGCCCAGGGATTTCCGGCCGCAGCGGTTCCGCCCCGGTGGCCAAAAGCAGCTTCTCGTAGGGGATCCTTTTCCCTGAGGCGAGGGAGATTTCCTGCCGTGCGGGCTCCAAAGCCACTGCGATCTCGCCCAAAAGGTACTCGATCCCCTGCTTTTCGAACCAGCTTTTGGGGTAGGGGGTGATCTCGGAAAGTTCTTTTTCCCCGGCGAGGACCTCGATCAGGCCGGGCCGAAGGTAATGGGGCACGGCCTCGGCCTCTATCAAGATAACGCGGGCGGCAGGGGCGAGGGCCCGCAACCTCTGGGCCGCGGCCACCCCCGCCACCCCGCCGCCCACGACCACGTACCTCATAAGGGCTGGAACATGTCCTTGGGCGCCCCGCACTCCGGGCAGACCCAGTCGTCGGGGAGGTCCTCAAACGCCGTCCCAGGCTCGATCCCCTGGGAAGGATCCCCTTTCGCCGGATCGTAGATCCACCCGCATACCGTGCACTCCCACTTCTGCATCTTTCCTCCTTTTGCTGAGGATGGCCCATTATAGCTGGCCCCTTCCCCATTTTTGCCTAAAACACTTCCCTTTTCCTAAAATTTGAGGGCCATGCCTGAAAAGTTCCTGGACCCTGCGGAGCTTCCCTGTGAATACCCAAGGAAATTCGTGCCCGCGGACTTGCCCGCGGGGGAATGGGAGGCCCTGGCCCCGCTCTTTGAGGATCTAGAAAAGCGAGTTTTGTCCTCCCGCCGGGACATGGAAAAAGCCTTGCTGGACCTCTCTGAGCTACTCGCGGTGGTGGAGGAGGAGGGGGCCATCCGCCGCATCCGCATGACCTGCGACACCACCAACCCCCAATACGAAAAGGCCTATCTGGCCTTTGTAGAGGATGTTTTGCCCAAGGTGGAAGAGGCCCTTCACCGCCTGCAGGTGAAGTTCACCCAAAGCCCGGCCTGGAGGGAACTTCCGCCCGAGCGCTATGGCGTCCTTCGGCGCAAATGGGAGAATGCTGTAACCATCTTCCGCGAGGAGAACATCCCCCTCAAGGTGGAGGAGGAAAAGCTCGGCCAGCGCTACCAAAAGATCTTCGGGGCCATGACCGTGGAGTTCGAGGGCCGCACGCAAACGCTGCAACAGATGGCGAAGTACCTGGAGGAGCCGGACCGGAGAACAAGGGAGAGGGCCTGGGAGCTCATCGCCGAGCGGAGGCTTCGGGACAAGGACGAGATCGAGGATATCTTCGAGGAGCTCCTTTCCCTGCGGGAGAAACGCGCGAAAAACGCGGGTTTTCCGAATTTCCGAGACTATGCATTCCGCGAGCGCGAACGCTTTGACTACGGCCCCGAGGAGTGCGAGGAATTCCACAAGGGCGTGGAGGAGGCGATTGTTCCCCTCCTTCGCCTGCTCCACAAAGAGCGGGCCAAGCGGATGGGGTTGAAGAAACTTCGGCCCTGGGATCTCCTTGTGGATCCCGCGGGCCGGCCCCCCTTGCGTCCCTTCGCGGAGCCGGAGGATTTGATCAACGGGGTCCAGGAGATCTTCCTTCGGCTCGATCCGCAATTGGGGGAGCTTTTCCGAAGGATGGCGGAGCTGCGCCTCCTTGATGTGGCCAACCGGCCGGGAAAAGCGCCGGGTGGGTATCAGTCCACCCTCACCGAGCGGCGCCTTCCCTTCATCTTCATGAACGCCGTGGGCCGCGACCAGGACCTCTGGACCCTGCTGCACGAATCTGGCCACGCCTTCCATACCCTTCTTTCCCGGGATGAGCCCCTCCACATGTACCGTGATCCTCCGTTGGAGTTCGCCGAGGTGGCCTCCATGGGCATGGAGCTTTTGGCTTCCCCCTTCCTCGACGTTTTCTATCCCGACGAGGAGGACCGCCGCCGTTCTTTGGAGGAGCACCTTTACGGGATCGTGCGGCTGCTTTCTTGGGTGGCCACCATCGACGCTTTCCAGCACTGGCTTTATACGCATCCCGGCCACAGCCGGGCCGAGCGCCACAAAGCCTGGGTGGAGATCTTCCGGAGATTTGCGGGGCTGGAGGACTGGACCGGCTATGAGGAGGTTTTGGAGCACGAGTGGCACCGCCAGCTCCATCTTTTCCTGGCCCCCTTTTACTACATCGAGTACGGGATCGCCCAGCTTGGGGCGATCGGACTTTGGCAAAAAGCCATGGAGGATCGGCGTCAAGCTCTGGAGAAATACATTAGCGCCTTGAAACTCGGCGGGGCTGCGCCACTTCCTGAACTTTTCGCCACCGCTGGGCTTCCCTTCGACTTCGGACCAGAGCCCATCTCCCTGGCAGCCAAAACCCTCCACCGCGCCTT
>ERZ1669249.84-NODE-84-length-57709-cov-6.688989_pt1 | contig 57709 bp, 62 predicted proteins | sample MGYA00579293_ERZ1669249 | MGnify/ENA primary metagenome ERZ1669249 (study PRJEB41166, sample SAMN08046057) | hot springs metagenome | biome: hot spring; feature: neutral hot spring; material: thermophilic sediment; isolation source: thermophilic sediment from... | reverse complement strand
GCTTAAATGCGTAAGTGCGGATAAGTATGGTTAGGAAAAATGAGACGGTATAATGGGTTTGTAAGCCCACTATGTAGAACGACCTCTTACCCGTACCACCATGACCGACCTTATCAATCAAGCCATCAAGATTCAAAAGAAGGAAAAGTAAATTTCATCTTATACAACAGTAAAATCTGTGAGATGGAAAGCTGTTCTATCCTAGCAAGAGGGTCTATCCCTGCAGTTTTTAGTAGTTCTTCTCTTAGCTTTTTCTTTAACGCTTTTCTTCTCATGGAGTAGAGCTTAACAAGAAAGCTTTTGTAATCTTTTAGGTCCTCTATGGCTGGAGCGTCTTCCTTTCTTATGAGTTTGATCACACCTGATTGGACTTTGGGAGGAGGAATAAAAAACCTTGCGGGTACGCTCATAATATACTCAACATGGTAAAAGGTTCTCAAAAAGGTAGAGAGCCAAGAGGGACCCTTTAGCAGTTTTTCCGCCACCTCTTTTTGGAGCATATAGAGGGCAAAGGGGACACAATCTTTATGAAAGACCGTGTTTTCCACTATAAGACTTCCTACATTGTAGGGCAGGTTTCCCACAAGCTTTAGTTCCCCACCCAAAGAGCAAAAATCAAACTTGGTGGCATCTTCTTGGAGAATAACTACCCTACTGTCCTTTATCTTTTTCAGCTCCTCTATCATTTGGGGGTCTATCTCCAAAAGGTAGAGCTTTTTGAGGGGAGTCTTTAGGAGTTCCCTTGTGAGATTTCCCGTTCCGGGACCTATCTCCACTACCACATTATCTGGTTTTATTTCCGCATGCTTTACCAAAGCTTCTATAACTCCAGAAGATACAAGAAGGTGCTGTCCGTAGCTTTTTTTAAGCCTCACAGGTCCCTTGATGGACAAAGATCATATAGCACGCACTCTTTATGTTTGGGATTTTTTGCTGTGCATACATACCTTCCGTGAAGTATAAGCAAATTAGAAAGCTTTCCCCATTCCTCTTTTGGTGTTATCTTCATTAGGTCTTCCTCTATCTTTTCGGGTTTTTCTTGGTCTGTGAGTCCAAGCCTTTTGCTGACCCTTGCCACATGAGTATCTACCGCTATACCTTCGTTGATACCAAAAGCGTTGTAAAGTATCATGTTTGCGCTCTTTCTACCAATACCCGGAAGCTCTGTAAGTTCCTCAACGCTCTTGGGTACTTCTCCCGAATACTTTTCCACAAGCATCTGGCACGCACCTTTTATGAACTTTGCCTTGTTTCTGTAGTAATTTATGGAACTTATGTCCCTCTCTAACTCTTCAAGGGGTACTTTCAGAAAGTCTTCAGGTGTTGAGTACTTTTGGAAAAGGGTACGGGTTACTTCATTGACTTTTGCATCTGTTGTTTGAGCGGAAAGGATCACCGCTATGAGAAGCTCAAAGGGATTGCTAAAGTTAAGCTCCAGCTTATTGGGATAAACTCTTTCTAATCTGTGTATGACTTCCAGAACAAGTTTGCTTTTATCTTTCTGCATGTTAATATATGTTAATATATAATATCCCAACATTATGAGAAAAGGACTTTAGGATTGTTCTTAATTTTTGCGCCAGTATTTGCCCAAGAAAGTAATCCTTTCGTATCTCCAGAAAGGGTAAATCCTCGTATAAATGTGGCGGTGCAGATAGCAAAGTTATTAAAGCAGAGAAACTATAACAAGGTAGCGGTTGTTTATATGCAAACATCTGATCTGTGTGCTGTATTTGCTTCTTCTTTGGTTGCATCTCTAAAGACCCTTGGAGTTGAAGCTTATTATGTAAAAGGAGGAGAAGGCTTAGAAAAAAGGCTACAAGAACTAAAACCCATGCACATATATATGGCATACTTTGGAGAGAGACCCGCGCAGGAAGTCCAAACCCAGTTCAATGAAGACCTCTACCGAGTGCTTACCTACGATCAGAAATCAAGCATTATCCTTCAACCTTCCCTGTTGAGCTTGGGTTTCTTAAGCGGAGTTTATACGGATGAGAAGCTCTCCAAGTTAGTAGATGGAAAAAGGATGCTTACCTTTTCCGTTAAACAAGACAGGGTTAATCCCATCTTTGTAGAGTTCAAGGATCTGGAAATAAAGGTCACTGAAGAACCTACCAAAAAACAAAAAAACAGAAGGTAATGTTTTAACAGAAGTTATAATTATAAAACTATGAGCTTGCTTGTGGTCTATGACGAGACGGGCAATTTTCTTTGGTTAGAAAAGGACCACCAAGCCATAAGTCAAAAATTAAGAGATATGGGTGTGCTTTTTGAAAGGTGGAGTATAAAGCCTGTAAAAGGACAGGAGGATATACTCAGCGCTTATCAAGATGATATCCAAAGGATAAACGAAACTTTCCATTTTATATCTGTAGATGTGGCAAGCATTACACCAGATCATCCCAAGAAGGAAGAGCTGAGAAACATGTTTCTAAAAGAACATACCCACTCTGACTTTGAGGTGCGTTTCTTTGTAGAAGGCAGAGGCACTTTTTACCTTCACTTACAAGACAAGGTTTATGCGGTAGTTTGTGAAGAAGGAGACCTCATAAGTGTGCCCGCTGGTACTCCCCATTGGTTTGATATGGGAAAGAACCCTCACTTTACCGCCATAAGGTTTTTCACTATCCCAGAAGGCTGGGTAGCAAACTTCACAGGAAGCAACATATCAGAAGTTATTCCTGATCACGATAGTATAGTAAGCTCATGGCTAACATCTTAGCGGTGCTCACAGACATAGAAGGCACTACTTCTTCACTATCTTTTGTAAAAGATGTTCTGTTTCCTTACTCAAAGAATAAACTAAGAAGTTTTTTAGAAAGCCACTGGGATGATGAAAGGATAAGGGCAGTGCTTGAGGAGCTTTTCAACAAATTGGGAAGAACTCTAAGCCTTGAGGAGACTATTGATCTTCTCACCAAGTGGATAGATGAGGATAGGAAAGATACAGTGCTTAAGGAAATTCAGGGGTATATATGGGAAGAGGGCTACCAAAGGGGCGAGCTGATGGGACACATATACCAAGATGCTTACGAAAAGCTCAAAGAGTGGCACTCAAGAGGGATAAAGTTATATGTCTTTTCCTCTGGGTCTGTAAAAGCCCAAAAGCTTCTTTTTTCTCATACTCCTTACGGTGATTTAACCCATCTTTTCTCGGGATACTTTGACACAAGAGTAGGTAGCAAAAAAGATCCACACTCCTATGAAACCATAGCCAAAACTATAAACATAGACCCTGATAAAGTGCTTTTTCTCTCTGACGTAGAAGAAGAGCTTGACTGTGCCAAGATGGCAGGCATGAAGACCACAAGGCTGGCAAGGGACTGTGAAGTGCAATCCAAACACCCAACTGTAAAGGACTTTTACTCCATTGAAATATAACCCAGTGTATTTGTCTTACTTCCATTTGGGAACGCATAAAAGGTTATTAATAACAAAGACTTTACCGTCTGTGGATGTGCAGACTAAAGCTTCATAACGAGGGCAACCTTCTGCTGGCTCTATTATCAGCCTTTTCCCTTCAAAATTCAAATTGCATCTTCCACACACCTGTGGTCTTAAACTCTTATCGTCAAAAAGAGACTTACAATTGGCTACATTATCAATGACTTTTACATTTGGTTGTTGTGGTGAATTAACCACTACACCACAGGAGCAGATAAACACAAATTCCAAAATCCAGAAAAACAGAGTTTTTAGTTTACTACCCTCTACCCAGTAGGGCTTTGGAGATACTTTGCAAAAAGATACCAATATTCTCAAAGCTTTCATTGCCTAATTTGTAGTTTAAATTATTTTAACTAAATAGCTCTTAAAATAATCAGTATGAAGAATTTTTTAGACCTTAAGCTTTCGGAGCTGGGAGTTGGCACATATCTTGGTGAGTTAGATCAAAATACTTCAGAAGGCTACAGGCAGGTTATAAGGTCTGCCTATACTGATTATGGAATAAACGTGGTAGATACCGCTATTGTTTATAGGTACATGAAGAGTGAAAGAGATGTGGGCGCGGTTCTGAAAGAAGTAGGAAGGGATAAGTTCATAGTTTCCACAAAGGGAGGCTATGTACCTTACGATGCAGACTCGGGTATAGACCCAAAAGATTACTTTTACGAAAACTTTATTAACAATGGCTTGATAAAACTTGATGAGATGACACCCCAAGGGCACTACCTATCTGCCAAGTTCATAGAGTGGTGTTTAAATAAAAGTTTAGATAACATGCAAACCAGCTATGTGGATGTGTATTTTCTTCACAATCCAGAAGAACAGCTCAACTTCTTTAGCAGAGAGCTTTTTGAGAGAAAGCTTATAGAGTGCTTTGAGTTTTTGGAAAGCAAAGTGAAGGAAGGTAAGGTTAGATATTACGGACTTGCCACATGGAGCGGTTTTAGGGTGTCTCCAGCAAGTAGGCAGTACCTTAACCTTTCACGAATAGTAGATTTAGCTCGTGAGGTAGCAGGAGAAGACCACCACCTTAGGTTCATACAACTACCCTACAGTCTTGGAATGCCAGAAGCTTATACCCTTAAGAACCAAGAGCTAAAGGGCAAAAAGCTATCTACCATAGAAGCCTGTAATGAGCTGGGTATATATGTATATACGAGTGCAAGTATATACCAAGGTAGAGTTATAGGTAGGGTTCCACAGGCTCTCAAAGAAAAGCTCGGGGTGAATTCAGATGTGCTCGCAAGTCTTCAGTTTGTCCTGAGCACTCCTGGTGTGGGTACCGCACTTGTGGGTATGAGCAAGGTGGAACACCTCAAGGAAAACGCTCAGATACTGAGTATAAAGAGGCTATCTTCGGAGGACTTTGCAAGCCTGTTTGTGAGATTTTCTCAGTAGAAAGATAACTTTTAAAACCTCAACAAAAACTTTATAGATACTCACTTTTTTGTAGCTTTGTGTCTTGGGTACTTGCCTTATATGTAGTAAAACATGGAGAGGCAGAACTTCCTACTTTTTATTGAGCAAACGGACAAGTTTGCGGTGGGTATATTCCGTCAGTTTAGGATAGAAGAGGGCAGTGACAGTGTGATCCTCATAGCACCTACACAGGCATACAAAAGGTGGGCAATAGAGTATATTAAAAGCAGGCTTAGTAATTACACGAAGAGAATTGAGGTAAGGAGCGCAGAAGATAAAGAAGAAAGTGCTTATGAGTATCAAAGTGGTTTGCTAGATAAGTATCGCTTTGAAAACTTTGTAGTAGGAAAGGCCAACGAGCTTGTTTATAAGGTGTGCCTTCAGGTGGGGCAGTATCCGGGTGTATCTTACAACCCTCTGTTCATATACGGTGGTGTAGGTCTTGGGAAAACACACCTTTTGCATGCCATAGGAAACAAAGCAAAGGAATATGGCTATAAAGCTTTATACTCTCCTATAAGCGATTTTTCTGATGAGATGATAGCCTATCTTAAAAAGGGACAGATAGATGTCTTTAGGAATAAGTACTCAAGTGTTGATATTCTCCTTCTTGATGATGTGCAGTTTTTAAGCGGAAAAGAAAGAACCCAGATAGAGCTTTTTAAGATCTTTGAGGCTATGTACACAAGGGATAAGCAGATAGTTTTGGTAAGCGATAGACATCCCAAAGATCTAAAAGACATATCTGACAGGCTCATAAGTAGGTTTGAGAGTGGCCTTGTGATAGAGATAGGTATGGACGATGAGACCAAGCTCTCCATCATAAAACAAAAGATGATACTTTATGGCATGCCCCTTGACCAAAAGTTAATAAACTATGTCTTTGAAAACACTGGCTACAACGTAAGAGAAATAGAAGGTGCTATAAAAACCCTAAAAGTAGTTGGCATGAAAAACACCTCAAAGGAAAAAAGTACAAAAGATATAAAGTTTGTGGTGGAATTTACCGCAAGGCATTTTAAACTAAAACCCGAAGACCTCAAAAAAGAAAGCAAAGAAAGAAGGATCATAAACGCAAGGCAGATAGCTATGTATCTTTGTAAAGTGGTTTTAAACGCTTCTTATGTGGAAATAAGCAGGTACTTTGGAAAAAAAGACCACACTTCAGCCATTTATGCGGTAAAAAAAGTAGAAGAAAAGATAAAAGAAGACAGAAAATTCAAGTATATGCTCACTTTTCTTGAAAAACAACTTAAAAAAGAGCTGTTATAATTAAGAGATAAGGAGGTAGAAACATGAAACTTTTGGCTATGATGGGACTGGTAGGTGTTGCTGTGGCTCAACCTCTCGTAAAGCCTGATTTTGCAGACAAATTGTTTCCTTACATTACTTACTCAAGCGTTTGGTCTGGTACTCCTGCATCTCTCACAGATGTGGCAGTACCCAATGTCCTTATAGTGTATGGAGAGAAAGAAGACCCCAGAGTGGTAGCACAAGCGGGAAAGATAGCTTATTACTTGGGACAGTGGACAGAGGACATAGGCTTTGGAGTAGAAGAGGTAAAGGCGTCCAAGATACCCCCTCTTTTGGTAAGTGATAAACAGCTCAAAGGTATGAACTACAAGAACATTATAGTGGTAGGAACAAACAACCGGGTGGTAAAAGACTTGAGACTCTCTTTTGATAGGCCTACCATACAGGTTATTGAAAAGGATGGCAAAAACATAATGGTGGTGGGTGGAAAGAATGTAGAAGATGTGATAAAAGCAAGCAAGTACCTATCAGATGTAGAGCTCAATTCCAAAGCAGGTGCTTATAAGACTTTCTTCTCCTTTGTGGCTCTAAGGGGCTACATAGAAAAGGGAGAGTTTGACGCTGCATACAGGTTAGTAAAGAGTCCTACCGGACTTTCTGCTTGCGGAAAGAAGATGTCTTTGGCTGCTCCCATTGTGGCAAACTGGAGCGAAGATGTAAAGAATGTGGTAAAAACCAGAAATGCTATCCTTTACTCTGAGCTACCCAAGGCTCTTCAAGAAAGAGATAAAGAAAAAGCCATACAACTATGGCAGAAAGCTATGTTTACCTGCTACCAGTGTCATCAGGGTATAGGCATACCACAGATGAGGAAGTTTAAACCCCTTGAGGAGATACACTCCAAGCATCAAAGGATAGCGGAAAGCTTTGGATTGTTAAGCCAAAACTCTTGCGCAGCTTGTCATAGGGGAGAGACCCAAATAAGGGGCTATAAGTAATTTGCTAAAGAAACTGTTGGCAATACTTATAGCCCCTGCAGTGCTTATTCTTCTTTCTGTTAGGTTAGCTTTTACCGAGTTTTTTGTTCGTTGGGAGTATGCCAAAAAAGACTTTCCAGAAGATAAGTGGGGGCTCAGAAAAGAAGTAAGACTAAAGATCGCTATTTTGGGACTAAAAGCGGTTCTCTCCGATGAGGGTATGAAAGAGTTCAAAGCATCTGGTTTTTTTGGAGAGAGGGAAATAAGGCACATGGAAGATGTAAAAAGGCTTCTTTCCGTATTGTTTCCTACCCTTTATGTTCTTGGAATTTTGTGGCTTTTCATAACCTTATCCTTAGGCAGTAAGAGGCAGATAGGTCAGGTGCTTATCATATCAGGCACTCTGACTGAAACCTTGGTGCTAATAGTTCTCTTGATATCTCTAATAAACTACGACTGGCTTTTTACCACTTTTCACAATTATGTGTTTGATCCCTACTCGTGGAGATTCAGAGATGATGATATGCTTTTGCGCGTATATCCTATGAAGTTCTGGTTTGATGCTACCATCTTTGTAGGTATCTTGACCTTTATACTTAGCTCCCTACTGCAAGGGATAGGTTTTCTACTCGTAAAAGTCAATGGATCCAGAAGGTGGGCGTAAGCTTATTAGCCTTAGGACAAAGTCTGCTACCTTTTCAGGTGGTTTAAGGGTATTTGGGTCTTCATGAGGATAGGCATCTGCGCGCATCTTTGTTCTTGTAGCACCTGGATTAAAAGCATACACTTTTATGTCTCTGTTCTTTAGCTCTTCTGCCAACAAAAGGGAGAAGCCTTCTATACCAAACTTAGAGACCGCATAAGCTCCCCAATATGGTGCTGGTCTTTTACCCGCACCTGAGGAAAAGTTTATTATTACACCACCGCTTTTCATAAAAGGTATAGCGTACTTGGTTATGTAAAACACACCATTTAGATTTACCCTTATAACTTCCTCCCACACATCCTCTGGGTAATTCTCTATACTTTCCCTCAGCCCAAGAATGCCCGCATTGTTTATAAGAACGTCAAACTCCTTCATATGTTTTGCACAGAAGTTTATAAAATCCTTTGCGGATAATCTGTTTCCCACATCACACCCCTTGAACATTACTCTGTCTGTACGCTGTAGTTCTTCCCATAAAGCTTTCAGACTCTCTTCACTTCTTGAGCATGTGCATACCATATGCCCTTCTTTTACAAATCTCTCCACAAGAGCCCTTCCTATACCTCTGCTTCCTCCTGTTATCACTACCTTCACACTATCATTATGCTTTTTTATCAAGTCATCTCTGCATGATTTAAGTCATAAACATACATTTGTTAATAAAATATCAAAAGAATTTCACACCTATACAGCTAACGCTTGAAAATTAAGAATTAAAAAATAGAATGATTTTTATCATAAAAACTTATGTAGTGCTTGTGGTTCAAAGAGAAATAACTCATAGTACGTTAATATAATGTCATTAAGCTAAACCCTTGTCAGAGAACAACTTACGGAGAATTTCACATCCCTAAAAATTCTTTCGTAAAATCAATAACTTATGAACCAAGAATTTCACATAGAATTTCACATTTTCTCCACATATCTTTACTCCTTTTATGCCTGTGTTCATAAGTTATTGAAAACACGTAATTTTTATTCATAAATTTTCACATTGACCAAAAGCTTGATACACAAGCTTTAGAATAGAATTTCACATCTCTAATCATAAGTCATTGATTTTACGAAACATTTTTAGTTAAAGAAAAATCTACAAAATCAATAATCTGAAACATGGGATGTGAAAGGTGTGAGCAAAAATCATAACTCATTGATCTAACGAAACATTTTTTAGTACAGAAGATCCTTGAAAATCAACGATTTGAGATATGGGATGTGAAATTCTTTTGAGCAAAATGTTGAGTATCAACGATTTGGAGCTTTTGGCATCATGTTTGCTTAAAATAATTTATAATAATAAGAAAAAGAAAGAAAAGAGAAAAGTATGATAAAGATAGAGGAATTGGCTAAAAAATTGGGTGCTCAAGTAGTTCAAACGCATGTAAGCTGGGTACTTCTTTTAGAGGATGTGGTCTATAAGATAAAGAAACCTGTAAACTTTGGATTTCTTGATTACTCAACTCTTGACAAGAGAAAAGAAAACTGCGAAAGGGAAGTTTTGCTAAACAGAAGGTTTTGTTCCCATGTGTATCTTGGCGTTGTACCCATTAGCCATGTTGATGGTGAGTACCTTTTGGAAGATGATAGTAATGTTGTTGAGTATGCGGTAAAGATGAGAAGAATACCCACAGAAAGGCTCTTAATAAATATGCTTGATAAGGTATCCACAGACGATGTAAAACTTATAGCAAGGCATATAGCAGAATTTCACGAAAGAGCGGAAAGAAGAGATGAATTTGGAAAGCTTGAAGTAATGAAATTTAACACTGATGAAAACTTTAAGCAAACACAAAAGTACATAGGAATAACTATAGATGCTCAAGATTACGCTTTTATAGTGGAAAAAACGCAAGCTTTTTACGAAAAGTATGGCGAACTTTTTGAAAAGAGAATAAAAGATGGCAGAATAAGGGACGGACACGGGGATTTAAGACTTGAGCATGTTGCTTTTTTGGATAATGGTATATGCATTTTTGACTGTATAGAGTTTAATGAGCGCTTTAGGTGTGGTGATGTGATAAACGATATGTGCTTTCTGTCTATGGAGCTTGAGCTTTACGGAAGATATGATCTGTCTAAGGCATATGAAGAAGAGTACAAAAGGATTTCAAAAGATGAGGAGTTTGATATATTCCTGCCATTTTTTAAGTGCTACAGGGCTTATGTAAGGGGAAAGGTAAATAGTTTTCTCTTAGATGACCCAAACTATCCAAATAAAGACCAAGCGAAAGCCTTGGCAATCAAGCTGTTTAAAATGAGTGTGGATTATGCGAGCTTGATCTGACGGAATTTTGATTTATATTTTAAATATTGGAGTTTGAGGGACCTTGAGGTCCCTTGTTTTAGGGGGCGAATGGATTCGACGGGGACAGTAGGTAGAGAATAGCAGGCAGGGTGGCAACCTTAATAGCCAACGTAAACACTTCCCGAAGCAGAGCTCGCTCTCGCTGCCTAATTAAAGGCAGCGGCTCACCGGTGGTTTTGCCTCTGGACTGCCGGATGGGTTCAGAGACAGAGGTGTAGGGAAGAGTTCCTGCAGGGTGGAACCTTCCCGAAAGGAAAACCCTGCCTACCTTCGGGAGTTTGCAGGTGGACGCCCGAAGGTCAGTAGTAAAACACCTGCTAAGCCTGTAGAAGTTCTCTAACCGGGCTGTCCTCGGACGGCGGTTCGATTCCGCCCGCCTCCACCAAAATCAAGGAACTTCCACATTAGTAAGTATCTCCTCTACAATAACCTTTGAGTTTGTATCTCCTCTTGTTATGATCCTATGAGGAAGTACAAGGGGACAAAGCTCTATGATGTCCTCAGGAACCACAAAATCTCTACCTTTCACATAAGCAAGTGCTTTGGCACAACTGACTAAGTGTATAGCTCCTCTTGTTGATACACCAAGTAACACATCAGGATGAGACCTTGTTTGGTTTATGATCTCCACTACGAACCTCCCCACATCAGGTGACACATAAAACCTCTTTATCTGGTTTATAGTGCTTAGGATCTCTTGGGGTTTTACTACTGGGCTTAGACTACTTATTTTTTCAATGGGGTTCTCTCCCCTTATTATCTGAAGCTCCGTTTCTGGATCTGGATATCCTATAGAAAGCCTCATGCTAAACCTATCAAGTTGAGATTCTGGAAGGGGATAAGTACCGTACTGCTCAACGGGATTTTGAGTTGCTATAACAAAGAAAGGTGAAGGAAGTTCATAAGTTATACCTTCTACACTCACTTTTGATTCTGCCATAGCTTCCAAAAGGGCACTTTGAGTTTTTGGTGTTGCTCTGTTTATCTCATCCGCCAAAACTATATTGTGAAATATTGGACCTTGTTTAAAAACAAAAGCCTTCTTTGATTGGTCATAAACGCTTACACCTATTATGTCAGAAGGAAGAAGGTCACTTGTAAACTGAATCCTTGCAAAAGAAAGCCCAAGCACCTTAGAAAGGGCAAGAGCTAATGTGGTTTTTCCTACACCCGGGACATCCTCAAGTATGAGGTGTCCACCAGAAAGAAAGCAAACCAAAGAGTAAGTTATAACATCATCCTTTCCCTTAAGAACTGAACTAATCTCATCTACTATTCTGCGTATGTCCATAGGTTATAATTTTAATCATGCAGATAGATGAAAAAAGCGTTATTCAAAAAGTAAAAGAACTTGTGGAACCTATAGTAAAAAGTATGGGGTTTAGACTTTTTGATGTGGAATTTAAGCCAGAGAGGGGATGGGTTTTGAGGGTAATATTGGATAAAGAAGGAGGCATAACTATAAGTGATTGTGAAGAAGTAAGTAAAAGATTAAGCGCACTTCTTGATGTAGAAGATATAATACCTACATCTTACATACTTGAGGTATCCTCTCCTGGATTGACAAGAGAGCTCACTAAAGTAGAACATTACGAATTCTTCAAAGGAAGACTAATAAGGGTTATTTTAAGATCACCTCTGGAGGGTAAAAGAGAGTTAAAAGGATACATATCAGACGTAAAAGAGGGCATACTCCACCTTAAAGATAAAGAAAGTGGCCAACTGTTACACATACCCATCTCTGCCATAGCTAAGGCAAATCTGGAGATAGAAAAATGGTAAAAAACCTTAAAAAGCTTATAGAGCAAGTAGCCAAAGAGAAAAATCTACCAGAATGGACCGTAGAAAATGCACTAAAAAACGCCATAGCACTTGCGGTAAAAAAGGATAGAAAACTTAAAGAAAATATTCAAGTGGAGCTCTTAGAAGATGGTATAAAGGTCTACATAGTGAGAAGGAAAAACTCAGAGGAAATAACCTTTCCCTTGGATATATCCACGGAAGAGATAAATAGAATAGCTGCTTATGCAGCAAAAGAAGAGTTTTTAAAAGAGCTTGAGAGGGCAGAAGAGGAAAGGGGGTATTTGGAATTTGTGGAGCAAGAGGGTCAGGTGGTTGTGGGTATAGTTAGAAAAGTGCTTGAGAATGGAGATGTAATCGTGGATTTAGGTAAGGTTATGGGGGTCCTTCCCAGAAGGGAACAGATACAGAAGGAAACTTACAAACAAGGAGAGAGGATAAAAGTACTTGTTCTTGAGGTAAGAAAACACAGGGGAAAGTACGAGATCATCTTGTCAAGAACACACCCCAAGTTTTTAAAAAGACTTCTTGAGGCAGAAGTACCAGAGATAAAAGATGGTGAAATAGAGATAAAGGCTATAGCAAGAGAACCAGGAGAAAGGGCAAAGGTCTTGGTGCATGCAAAGGATATGAAGATGGATCCAGTGGGCATAATAGTAGGGCTCAGAGGCTCACGCATAAATCCCATTTCTAAGGAGCTCTCTGGAGAGAAAATAGATGTGATAAAATGGTCAGACAATCTAGAAGAACTTATAAAGAGAAGTTTATCTCCAGCACCTGTGGTAAAAGTCAGACTCATTCCTCAGGAAAAGAGGGCTGAAGTTGCAGTGCCAAAAGATAAGTTATCCCTAGCTATAGGTAAGCACGGGGTGAATGTAAAGCTGGCAAACAGGATAACAGGTTGGTATATAGATGTACTCTCAGAGGAAGACTTTGAGAGGTTAACCGCTCTGAAATGAAGGTGCTACCTGAGCTTTCCATAAAAAAGATGGTTTATGGGGGATACGGTCTTGCAGATCATTTAGGAAAAAAGGTTTTTGTTAGGTATTCAGCACCCATGGAGCTTGTTTCCGCAGAAGTTATAAAGGAGAAAAAGGATCATATAGAGGCAGTAGTAAAGGACATAATACTTAGCTCACCGTGGAGAAGAACCCCACCTTGTAAGTATTATCAGTACTGTGGGGGCTGTCAGCTCCAGCACATACAACCAGATAAGCAAGTTAAGATAAAGGAAGAGATTCTCTTAGAGAGCCTTCAACGTATAGCAAACCTCAATATAGATGGACTTGGAGAAAGTATAAGCTCAAAGCAGGAGTTTGGATACAGGATAAAGGCACAGTTTAAGGTAAAAGAAGGAAAGCTTGGATTTTTTGCATGGGGAACTCATGACCTTGTGAGTATAGAAGAATGTCTTTTACTGCATCCAGCTATAAATAAACTCATACCCTCTCTTGTGGAATTAAGCAAGAATATACACGACCTTCAAGAAATTCATGTGCTTTACTCACCCAGTGAAGATGAATTCCTTTTGAAGCTTATAACACCTACTCCATGCGATGTGGATAAAATGAGGCGTTTTAAAGAGAACATATTACCCAAGGAGGTTGTAGGAATTGGTAATTATTCCAAGTTGGGAGATAAGCTACTGAGAAGATCTCACATAGGAAGGAGCTTTACATACATGCAGGTAGGAAGATACAGATACAGAGTGAGCAACGATTCTTTCTTTCAGATAAACTTCACTCTTTGGGAAGAGCTGATAAAAAGCGTAGTGATGGGTAGCTATAGAAGGGTTGTTGAGCTTCACTGTGGAGCTGGTTTTTTTAGTATTCCCCTTTCGGAAGTTTCAAACTTTCTTTTGTCTTCTGACAGCAATCCCTACGCAATAAAAGATGCAGAGTATAACGCTAAATTAAACATGAGGGATAATGTGGTTTTTACTCACGAGAGTGGATACCAAACTCTCAAAAATCACGCCGGAGAGGTTATAGACCTTCTTTTCCTTGATCCTCCAAGAGGTGGTATCACCACAGAGGAGATAAGGCTCATACTTCAAAACAAGCCAAAAGAGATCATTTATGTGTCTTGTAATCCTACAACTCTGGCAAGGGATTTGGGAAAGCTAACCTTAGGAGGATATAGTGTAAAAAGTATCAAGCTCATAGATAACTTTCCGCAGACTTATCACATAGAGAGTGTAGCATACCTAACCCTTTAGTTCCATAGCTAAGTCTTCTACCATTCTGAACCATACAAGATAAAGGGGCAAAAGGGCATCCCAAAAACCAGTAAAGATAGACCCAACAAAGATAAAGGAAGGTGAAAGCAAAAAGGGAGATAAAAGCACAGTCTGTTTATTCAATCTACACCTGATGACAAAGGAGTAATAGCTTACAAAGATCCATGCTATACCTAAGAGCCTTAGGACACCACCCTCAATGAATTCAGATATGAACAAAACAGATTCGTAAGTGCCACCAACAGGAGACTTGGGCTCAAGTACAAAACCAGCGTTTATACCATGACCTATGAGCAGAGGAAGCAGATTTTTCTCCTGTATGTCCCTCTCTATTACCTTCATTCCTGCTTTGAAGTTCTGCCATCTAAGACTGGATATTTTGTCAAGAGTTTCATCATTAAGGGGTTTATTACCTCTGAGAACATCATAGAAAGTTCTGAACCTTTCTTCCTTATTTACTAAAAGATAAAAGGTAGCTCCTCCCATAAGAGAGAGAAGTAAAGACAAAGCTACTACAAGTTTAAAAGACAGGTGTTTTCTTAGGAGAAAGGCAAGGAGCAGAAGCGCTATTCCAAAAGCTATCCAAGTGGATCTTCTTGCACTCAAAAGCACAAAACCAACAAAAATAAAGAAGCTAAAAAGGTAAAAGTACCTACCTTTACTTATGAAGAGAGATAGGGCACACAGAGAGAAAATGGAGTAAAAAATGCTCACTTCAAACCAGCCTCCCCAAAGGGGTGCAAGCTCACCCGTCTTGTGGAACTTGTAAAGGACAACAGGTATAAGGGCATAACCTATAAAAAGTAGCAGTAAGTTAAGGGTTTGCAAGAGACTTTCTGACTTTTTTACATAGCCTCCTAAGGGATATACAAAAAGGAAGAGACTTCTCTCTATACCCTTATTTAAGTATTGGGGCATGTAAATGGCTGTAGATAAGAAAGTGGGAAAAGCGTATAAGAGCAGAGGTTTAATGAGTATGCCTTTAGGTGTTTGCCTTTCTTTAAGTACATGAAAGGCATAATACAAAAGGGTTATAATCACAAAAGCCTCAAAAAGGGTTATGGAAACAAAAGCGGATACTGTCAAAAGATACAGCCATATATTCGCTTTATGCACGATTAAATTATATAACGATGGGTGCCAAAAGGCACCCTAATGGAATCATTTAGAAACCACTTCTTGAGGTCTTGGTAAGAAAGGTTCTATGCCCTGTTCTTGTGCCCACCTTCTGGCAAGTTCGTATGCAGCTTTTGCTGTGTTTAGGTTCTTCTCTATGAGTTCTAACTTCTTCTTAAACTTCCTCTCAAGAGCGGAGTCAAGGGATGCGGTACCACCAGATGCTACAAACTTCTTTAAAAATCTTGACTTTATACCTTCTTCTATAGCTTCTAAACCTACGCACCCCATTATACCAAAGAGCGCTCCTATCATAGCCATATTGGTGGATAGCTCTGTACCTGCTATGTCTATTGCAAACTTGGTGGCTGAGAAGTTAAAAATTTTGACATTAAGAGACTCAAGATACTCCTTGTCTTCCTCGTTTAGAAGATCTTCCTCACTGTTTATTATGATAAGACCATTTTTCTTTATGCCAGAGTAGAAGGGCATGGTGTAGGATTTGCCCATGGTGATAACCTGAGGGTGAAACACCATAATAACATCAGGATAAACCACCTCTCCTCTGTCGTATATGGGTTCAAGTCCTATACGTGCATAGCTCTCAGCAGGAGCCATCCTCTTTTCAGCACCAAAGAAGGGGTTAGAAACTGCATAATAGCCCTCATAGTCTGCAGCGGTTGCTATTATGTGAGCGGCAGTTACCGCACCCTGACCACCTAAAGCAGGCATCCTTATATTAACTCTTCTCCTCTTCATAGCAGACCTTCCTCCTTTATCCTGTTTATTACTTCTTCCGCTTGTGGCGTCATGTACTCAAAGAAAGCAAACCTCTCTTTGTCTCTTGCCCTCATTTCATCAAGCCCATCATCAGAGTTGAGACCTATCTCCAGTATGCAGGGAGTATAGAGGTGTACGTATGTAGGTCCTACTTCTCTTGCCACATATATGGCTTTCTTTATCACTTGTTCTACCCTTTTGGGAGAAGATACGGTGAGTCTTGCCACGTAATGACATCCTGAGTCTATGGCTAATTGCCACATGGGTACCTTGTCCCACTGCTTTCCTTTGGGAGCCATCTTAAATACATGTCCTTTAACAGTAAGACCGCTTTCCTGACCACCTGTGTTGGCATACACTTCGTTGTCAAAGCATATGGTGGTTATCTTCTCCTGTCTGAAGAAGGACTGAAGAGTACAGTCAAGACCTATATCTACAGTAGCACCATCACCAGCTAACACCACCACATCTTTAACCTTATCTGGAAAGCGCCACTCAAGAACCCTTTTTATACCAGATGCTACCGCATTTTGGTTTCCAAAGAGGGAGTGAACTGTATGAAGCGCTATGTGAGGGAAGACTAAGGAAGTGCATCCAGTGGAATTAACTATTATTGTGTCCTCGGGATTAGGAAGAGATGCGATGATATATCTTAGCGCCATGGACTCTGGACATCCTGCGCAGAGGGAATGTTCTTCTATGAGCTCCTTGGTATATGGAAGGTCCATAACACCCCTTTTGGGATTGCCCCAAGTGGCTTTTTCCTCAAGGTCTATTATCTCTTTTGGCATAAAATCTTTTAACTCTTCGTTGATTTTATATATCTTATATGACATGTTTGACCTCCTTTCCTGTAAGTTTTAGGACTTCTTTCACAATAACCTCTGCAGGCATGGTCATTCCACCAGCAACCCTTGGAGCACCTATTATTTCGGCATTAGAATGTCCATAGAGATATCTTCTTACCTCTCTTTCGAGCCAACCTACCACATTAAACTCAGGGACAAATATGTATTTGGCACCTTTCACCGCTTCCCTGAGCTCCTCTATGGGGAAGGGTCTTATGGTTTTGAGCTTTACAACTCTTGCAGGAATACCTTCATCTTCTAAGAGCCTTACCGCTTCCTTTGCTTGAGCGGATGCGGTACCACACGCTACGAACACAAGGTCCGCTTCTGGATCTCCAAAGTGCTCTACAAGTCCTCTCAGATAATGCTTAGCGTAAGGTCTTGATCTTTCTATTGCAGCTCTTACTTCCCACTGCCAGCTTGCATGCGTAGCGTAAGATATGTAGTTAGATTTCATGACAAAGGGGTCTCTGAGGAATCTACCAGGAGGAACTTCCGCATCTATAACGGGCATGGGCGCTCTGTAGGGGTTATAAGGAGGGAGTGCTATGTCATCTGGAGGTAGCATAACCGCTTCTCTTGTATGAGATACAAAAAAGCCATCAACTACAGTGATCAGTGGCACATGCACATCAGGCTGTTCTGCTACCACAAAACCCGCCAATATCATATCAAATAAGTCTTGAGCAGTTTCTGCATACCATATCATGCATCCAGTGTCTAAAAGAAAGCTAACTTCCAAGTTGTCAGGTTGGATGGAAAGTGGAGAGTTTATACCTCTTGCCATAAGCACAAGCTGAACAGGTATTCTTGTTCCTGCCCACATGGGAAAGTTTTCCATAGCTCTGAGTGTTCCAGGTCCAGAGGTGGTGGTTATGCACCTTGCACCTGCCATAGCGCACCCTGCTATCTCGGACATAACACCAAATTCAGACTCACCTCTGAAATAAACACCTACATATCCTTCCACCCATAACTCACCTATAAGATGTGCAGCCTCAGACTGAGGAGTTATAGGATAAGAAACAGATGCATCAACAGACGCACGCTTTACCGCTTCTTTTACCGCTTCTGAACCTGTCATAAAGTGCTTGGTTCTTGGAGCTTCAAAAAGAAGGTAGTCTGGAGAAACTACCCTCTGTCCTGCCCTGTTGTATAAAATAGTTTCTGTAGCTTGCATAACACACCTCCTCTCAAAGGGTTTTATTAAATTTACTTAACAAAGGGATAAGTTGCATGATTTTAATCAATTTTTTACTTTCCAAGCTCCTTCTTTACTTCTTCCGCTATCTTTATAAACTTTTCCATCTCCTCAACGTGCTGATCTCTGAGAGTGATCATAGCATCTTCGTGTCCTGCCATACTACACATGGCTATAGTAAAGCAGTCCGTTTCCGCTCTTATAATCTTTAAGGCTACATTAGCATAGTGACAGTGAACACCTACAAAGATACAAGCTTTTATTTTATTGTGCCATATGGTGAGGTTAGGATGGTTAGGGTTTATCTCTATAGCTGGGTTTATCTTAGGATACTTGGGTCTATAGTCGTACATGGGTATGATCTTGGCTCCCAAGACTTCTGCCATCTTTCTCACTAACTTTGCCTTCTCTTTTGCCTCCTCGTTCCAAGCGTAAAGCACCTGAGGTCCGGGGAATATGGTGGGATTCTGTCTCGTAAGCATTGCCTTTGCTGCTTCTCGCATAGCGATCTCTTCATCAACTATCTCGTTAAACATAAGGGCTTTACCTGGTGGCGGAGTTAACACACCTTCGTAAACTGCTACTGGGTATGGTGAAAAGCCACTGGGACCTATATGTGCCATCACAAACCTCCTTTCACTTTTTTACTTTTCTGCATGTACTTCTGGCATGATCATGTGGATGGCATTTCGTTTAAGCAGGTTCGTACACACATAAACGCACAAAGCACAACCTTTGCATCTCTCTTGTATTACGTAAGCGTGGTGCTCTTCGTCATTGTACATGAGAGTATTAGGTTCTGGACAAAATAAGGTGCACTGTTTACAGTTATATTTACTACACTCGTCGTTTATCACCTCCGCCACATAGTACATGCCTTTCCTCCTAACAAGAATTTTCGGATTTTATTAAGTTATGGCTCTTAAAAAAAATGTCAAGAGTTTAAAATATTGAACATGATAATCTTGGCATTAATTTTGTCTATGGGCATAGCCTTTTCCTCAGCTTTTTGTATTAAGTCCGTTGAAAATCCTTACAGGGATCCTTATATAAACTATGCGCTAAGAAAAAAGTTAGAGGATGCCATATTGGAAAGTGGCAATACGTTAGATTGTAAGGAAGACGCCATAGTTATTTTACCAATAGTAAAAGAGTTGAAAGAAACACCTATTGCGTATAGTCCATATCAGAGAGTAAATGCATACAACTTAACGCTAAAAGTAGCTATCAAAGATGGTAAAGAAGAGAGAGACTTTTCCTTTACAGTTCCGTATAACCTGCCTACGGGAGGTTTAGGTGATCTTCCCAGAAGAAAAGCTATAGATGATATTCTTGGTATAATATATATAGAGCTTGTTCAATACTTCAAAAGGAGGTACTAAAGATGCTTATAAACGTGGAAAGCACAAAGAGTTTAGAAGAGCTCAGAAGTAAGCTTGAAGAAGCCGCGAGATAATGGAAGAGGCAAAGTGAGGTTTAGCTCATCAGATCCTTTATGAGCTCTTCTTTTACATTTTGTGGTACATCAGCTATAGCTTTGTAATTAGGGTGATTTATCTCAAGTTTTAGAGGCATCTTTTTAAGGTCCTCAATTTGTTCATCTGTTAGGTTAAACTTCAAAAAGTGAACCACTGCCGCTTTGCCATACTCGTAGTCTTTTTTGCTTCTTTCGTCAGCTACTGCCCTTATCGTATGCTTATTGCCTATATGTAGATAAAGATGTTCATGTATGCCTACAAGCTTGGGAAGTAATTTTCTCCTTTCTTCTTCGCCGGGTATTTCTATAAACATGGTAACAGAAAGTTGGTTTTTGTCAGGTATAAGTTCGTTATAGATCTCTATTTCTTGTTTTATTTCCTCATCCTTAACCATCCTCTCTGTCCTTATCATTTCCTGTATCTGAAACCATACAGTTTGCGTATTTTCAAAAACTAAGTGAATAAGATCACCTAAAAAGACCCTTCTGTTTTTCTTAAGCTCTATTATTTCCTTCCTCTTTTCTTCTCTTACCTTCTCGTATTCGTAAATATTAAGGATATCTTCCATACTAACCTTTTTCACTTTTTTACCTCCAAAAGGTATAAGACCCGGCAAGAGCCGGGAAAAGTTTTAGGATTTGAGGCTTTCAAGAGCCTTTTGGAATCTACCAGCGTGGGACTTTTCTGCCCTTGCGAGAGTTTCAAACCATTCTGCTATGTCGTCAAAACCTTCTTCCCTTGCTATCTTGGCAAAACCAGGATACATTTCGGTAAACTCATAAGTTTCACCTGCTATAGCAGCTTCGAGGTTCTGTTCCATGCTTCCTATGGGCTTGCCAGTAGCAGGATCACCACCTCCGTACTTTTCAAGAAATTCAAGGTGTCCAAAGGCGTGTCCTGTTTCACCTTCTGCAGTTTCTCTAAAGATGTTAGCTATCTCAGGGTATCCTTCTATGTCCGCCTTTCTTGCAAAGTAGAGATACCTCCTGTTGGCTTGGGACTCTCCTGCAAAAGCCTCCTTAAGACACTCAAGTGTTTTGGTACCTACTAAGCTCTTCATGGCTACACCTCCTTTTGAAAGTTTTACTATTTTTTATTATATGCAAAATTTTTGCAATTGTCAATATGATCACTCTTTATTGATATCCTTTAAAATTTCATCAAGTAATGCCTGAGCCATCTCCTCTTCACTTACTCTGCGGATGGGTTTTCCTTGTTTAAAGAGCCATGCAAAGCCTTTACCACACGCAAGCCCTATATCTGCTTCTTTTGCCTCACCTATAGCGTTGACCACACAGCCCATTATGGCTACTTTTAGAGGTGCTTTTACTCCTTTTAATTTTTCTTCTACTTCCTTAACAACTTTTGGAAGATCTACCTCTATCCTTCCGCATGTGGGACAAGCCACTATCTCCACACCGCGCCTTCTTAATCCCAAAGCTCTTAGAATTTCGTAAGCGGTATTTACTTCCACCTCTGGGTCATCTGTTAGGGAAACCCTTATTGTATCTCCTATTCCCATATAAAGGAGTATGCCTATACCTACTGAGGACTTTATCATACCTTTCTGTCCCATACCTGCTTCTGTAATGCCTATGTGCAGGGGTATGTCTGTGTGTTCTGCAAAGAGTTTGTTAGCCTTGATGTTTTCAAGGACATCTGAGGATTTTATGGAAACCTTAAAGTTGTAGAAACCCCATTTTTCAAACTTTTCGCTCCAGCGCATAGCACTTTCAAAGAGTGCCTCAGCACACGGATAGCCGTACTTTTCCAGAAGGTCTTTCTCAAGAGAACCTGAATTTACTCCTATCCTTATGGCCACATTCTTTATCTTTGCCTCTTGCACTATGTCCCTTACTATCTCCTCCTTTCCTATGTTGCCGGGGTTTATTCTTATACCATGAACTCCCTTTTCCATGGACCTAAAGGCGTAAGAGGGTGCAAAGTGTATGTCCGCTATCACTGGGATAGGAGACTTTTTTACTATCTCCTCAAGGGCATTAAGATCCTCTTCGTGTGGCACAGCAACTCTTATTAACTCACAACCTGCACGAGCAAGCCTGTTTATCTGATCAAGAGTAGCGGGCACATCGTGCGTTTTGGTAGAAGTCATGGATTGCACCACTATGGGTGCGGAGCCACCTACTGGAACCCAACCCACATTTATCTGACGGGTCTTCCGCCTTTGGATCATGACAGTTCTAACATCCTCATAATGGGTCTTTTGGCTTTTTCTATTATATCTTCTGGCAAGACTACCTCGTTAATCTCGTTTTTTAGCGTCTCATAAACCTTATGCAAGGTTATAGCTTTCATAGTACAGCAGTAAACACTACCGCAGTAGTTCATGGACTCTGGAAATATGTACTCTTTGTTGGGGTTTCTTTTCATAAGGGTGTGCTTTAGACCCACCTCTGTTATTACTATGACCCTTTTGGCATCGCAAGTAGTAGCGTAGTTAATTATCTGAGAAGTAGAACCTACAAAATCTGCCATCTGTATCACCTTTGGATGACATTCGGGATGAACTGCCACTTTGGCATCTGGATACATGTCCTTTAGCTTTTGGACTTCTTTTGCTGTGAACTCAAAATGTGGTGGGCAAAAACCCTGCCATATTACAAACTCTTTATCTGGTACGTGCCTTTTTACCCAGTTTCCAAGGGCTTGGTCTGGTATGAAGATGATCTTCTTGCTTTGAAGTTTCTGAACTATCTTTACTGCGTTGGCAGAGGTTACACATATATCTGATACCGCTTTTACTTCTGCGCTCGTGTTTACATAAGCCACCACTTCGCCATCGGGGTGCTGTTCTTTGAGCTTTAGCACGTCTTTTGCGGTTATCATGTCCGCCATAGGACAACCAGATTCGGGATTGGGATGGAGCACTTTTTTATCGGGATTTACGATTTTTGCAGTCTCGCACATAAAACGCACACCACAGAAAACTATTATGTCCGCATTAGTTTGGCTTGCCTTTCTTGAGAGTTCCAAAGAATCTCCTATAAAGTCCGCTATATCCTGTACCTCAGGTCTTTGGTAGTAGTGAGCTAATATTACCGCATTTTTCTCCTTTGCAAGATTCTTTATTTCTTCCTGCAATTCCCTTGTGTCTTTTTCTGTCATCACCTCTAAGGTAAACATGAGAATTAAATATATACCTACTGCCGTGTTATAATAGTTTTTATGATCAGCGTTGAGATAGTCACACCACAAGGAATAGTCTTTTCAAGACAGGTAAATTCGGTAAATATTCCCACCCAAGAGGGAGAGATAGGTGTTTTAGAAAGGCATATGTACCTAATGACACTTTTAAAACCCGGTCTTGTCTATTTTGATGGAAACCCAAAGGACGGTATAGCAGTCACTTACGGTTTTGTTGACATAACACCTCAGAGAGTGATCATCTTAGCAGAAGAAGCATACACTATAGGGCAGATAGACGCAGGTAAGGAAAAAGAGCTTTTCGATCAAGCCGTTAAGAAATTGGCAACCGCACAGACCTTAGAAGAGATCCAAGAGTGGGAAAAGACAAAGGAGCGTGCCAGAACGCTCCTTGAAATACTTGAAAGGTTTGGAAGTTAAGGAATTTACCTTCTTTGGTGGAAAGGTAAGGTTCAGGCAACCAAAAACTCATAGGCTTTCTATAGTAGAGATACTCTTTGTTTATAACCTAAAGGGCATAAAAAGGAAAAGTAAGGTAGTTGATTTGGGAGCTGGGTTTGGCACACTATCCATTCTTACATCTCTTAGGTATGGCTGTGAGGTTTGGGCTATAGAGAGAGATAATCTTATGCTAGAGCTTCTTGATTATAATGTGCGCAGTAATGGGCTTGAGGATAAAGTGCACATAATAGAAGGGGATGTGCGGTTTATAGAAAAGTTTATGGAAAAAAACTCTTTTGATGTTGCTCTTTTGAACCCACCTTTCTTTCCTAAGAGCTATGGCTTTGAAAATAACAAATTCCATTTTGAAGGGGATACAAAACTTGAGGATTTCATAAGAGCGGTTAAGTATTTACTAAAAGATAACGGAAAATTGAACTTACTTTATACTACTTTCAGGTGTGTTGAAGCCATTTCCATTCTGCTAAATAACAACATAAACCCGTTCTGTTTTCGTATTTTTTACCCAAAAATGGATAAAAATGGCAAATTTTTACACATATACGCTATCAAAAATCGTAAAGGAAACATAGTTATTGAGAAACCTCTAATAATAAATGAACAAAGTGGTGAATATACTAAAGAGGTGAAAAACATCCTTGAAAGCTTCCTGTGATATAATTAACATTTATGAGGTTACCAGAAAAACTTGTGGAGAGGATAGCAGATAGAATTATAAAAGAGTTAGGAGAGGAGAGGGTTATAGAAGTGGAAGACCCTTATACATTTAAGAAAAAGATAATTGCGGTTTTTAAAACTGCAGAAGAAGAAGAGAGAATGCTTGATGAAAAAACCAGAGAGGTGCTAAGGGAAAAACTTGACCTGCTTGAAGAAACAAGCCTTGATTACAGGACTGCGTACAGAGCGGTAAGAGCCAAGCTTGCAGAAGAAATGAACATACATACAGGCAGAAGGGAAAGAATGAACCAAATAGCCAACATGATAAAGGACCTCATTATGTCAGAAGACAGCGTAGAGATATACGAAGAACCCCACTACATAAGAAACAGGATAAGACAGATACTCATGGAAGCGGTAAAAGAAGAGGAAGAGATAGACAGAGAGGTCAGGGAAAGGATAAAGTCATACTCCAAAAGGATAGTGGAAGGCACACCCGAGTGGAATCATCTTTACAGAAGGATCTATGAGGACGCATTAAAAAGAAGAGGATTACTTTAGTTTTCTGGGAATAGCTTACCTGGGTTAAAGAGATTCTTTGGATCAAAGACCATCTTTATGCCCTTCATCACCTCTATTCCCACGTCACCCAATTGCCACCTTAGGAACTTCCTTTTGGTGAGTCCAACGCCGTGCTCTCCTGTTATAGAACCGTTATAACGCAAAGCCAGTTCAAACACCTCATCTACCGCTCTTTCCGCTCTTTCCTCCTCCTCTCTGTTTTTCTTATCATAGAGAAGATTCACATGAAGGTTCCCATCACCAATGTGTCCAAAGATCACCATAAGAAGGTCATACTTTTTGGCTATTTCTCTGAGCTTGGGAATAGCCTCAGAGAGATAAATCCTTGGGAGTACTATATCTTCGTTTATCTTGCCCGTTTTGAGATTGGCAAGAGCTGGTCCAAGGTTTTTGCGTGCCATCCACAGCTTTTCTGCCTGAGCCTCATCTTGCGCTACTTGAACTCTTAGTCCCATACCTGTAAGAAGCTTTTCAACTGTATTTAGGTCCTCTTTCACACCTTCCATAGAACCGTCTATTTCTATAAGTAAAAGTGCGGACACATCTTTGGGAAGACCTACAGGTTTGTGAGCTTCTACCGCTTTTATGGCATCTGCATCCATAAACTCAAGAGCGGAGGGAAATACGCCAGAGGTCATTATCTTAGTGACTGCCCTTCCTACATCTTCAAGCCTTTCAAAGAGCACAAGTGCCGTCGCTCTTGCTTTAGGTTTGGGAATTAGCTTCAGAGTTGCGGAAGTTATAAGTCCCAAAGTGCCCTCTGAGCCTACAAAAAACTTAGTTATGTCATATCCCGCCACGTCTTTTATGACTGGGTTGCCCGTCTTTAACACCTTACCTTCCTTTATAACTGCGGTTAGCCCAAGCACATACTCCCTTGTGACACCATATTTTAAACATCTTGGACCACCTGCATTCTCCGCTATATTTCCACCTATTGTGGAGTACTTAAAGGAAGAGGGGTCTGGTGGATAAAAAAGTCCAAGTTTCTCCACATACTGTTGTAATTCGTAAGTTATAACGCCGGGTTCTACCACCGCGGTAGCGTTATCCACATCTACACTGAACTTCTTCATCTTTTCAAAGGAGACAACCACGCCTTTTTCTAAAGTAGGTACCGCGCCACCTGTGAGTCCAGAACCCGCACCTCTTGGGAATATAGGCACCTCTTCTTGATAACATATTTCTACGAGCTTTTGTACGTCTTCTTGGGATTCGGGGAAGATCACTGCTGAAGGCACCGCCCTCTCTATAGGTATGGGTGTGGCATCATAAGAGTAGAGCTTTCTCTCTACAATGGAAGTAATAACCTTGTCTTTACCTAAAACTTCCACAAGCTTATCAACAGGTTTTTTCTTTAGCAGTCCCAACATGATTTTGTAAATATAAACAAAGGAATAAAACCTTGCAATGATGTAAAGCATTCCTCTATAATTTCATATCATGCTTCAAAGGGTCCTTTTTCTGCTTCTTGTAGCACTTAGTCTATCCTATGGTGATGTAGTTGCCAGAATAAACTCAAAGGTGATAACTAAGGAAGAGCTCACTAATGCCTTTAATGCATACTGGCGTGAGATAATACATCTGCCTATAGCCCAAGCTACCAAAAGTGACATGAGAGAATTTCTCATAGAGTATGTAAGAAGTCAGATAATACAACAAGAAGCTAAAAGGATGGGTATAAGTGTTAGGGAAAGCGAGCTAAGAGAATACATACAGAAGAATATTGGAAGTGAAAGATTAAGCGAAACGGTAAAAGAATTGGTAAAAACGGAAATAATTACCAACAAGATCATAGACAGGATAGCCAAAGACATAGAGGTGAATGACAGGCAGGTAATAGCCTATTACTATCTAAACCTGAGAGATTTCAAACTACCTGCTCAAATTTTAGTAAAAAGATTTTTGGTAGATGATTTAGACACAGCCAACGAGGTGTATTATCGCCTTTCAGTAGGAAAAAGCTTGGAAAACTTAAAGTTTGTCAGAGAGGGAGAGCCCATGTGGTACTCCATACAGACCCTGCCAGAGATAGTAAAGAATCAGTTATATCCTTACGAAATAGGCAAGGTTTCAAAGCCTATAGATACTGGAGCAGGGTATCTTATACTCAAGATATTGGACAAAAGGGGAGGTGGCATCATGCCCCTTGAGTACGCAAAGCCCTTGGTAAGAGAGAGACTTTTGAAAGAAAAAAGACAGGAGGTTTTCCGAGAATGGTTTCAAAGAGTATTAAAAGACTATCGTGTGGAGTTCTTCTTCTGGCGGTTATAGTACTTAGTGCCTATGCCCAAAAGCTTGTTGATAGGGTAGTAGCATCAGTAAATGGTGAGCCCATACTTGAAAGTGATGTAAAATTGGGTGAGCTCTTTTACGGCACTAAGGATAGAAAGCAGGTAATAGATAAGCTTATTGACACATACCTCATTGCTCAGTTTTTGGAAAGTAAAGGAGGACAAGTGCCCCAAGAATACATAAATAAGACACTTTTGGACATAGCCAAAGCTAACAATACTGACATAGAAGGACTTGCTAAGGAACTTGCCAAAGAAGATCTCACAGTTGAAGACCTAAAGAGGTTTCTTGAAAAGGAGATCTTAGCCACTCAAGGATTAAACTCCTATCTTTCTAAAGAAATAAAGGTCTCTCAGCTTGATGTGGAACTGGAAAAGCTCAAAAAGGGTCAGGTAAAGTTAAAGAGGGATATAGACCTTGTGGTGTTAGATAAGAAAGATGGCCAAAAGCTTCTTAATTTGATGGAGCAAAAAAAGACTCTTCAGGAAATAGCCAAGGCTTTCTCTACTAACGTGGAGAGCGTCAGTGTGGAAAAGGGTGATCTCGTTGAGCCTCTTGATAAAGAAGTATGGAGAGCAGGCATAGGCAGTTTGGTAGTAGCGGAAGATGACAAGCACATCTACCTGGCGCAGATAAAAGATCAGAAGGAGATCTACAGCGGTGTATCCGAAGAAGAACTAAGAGAGCAGATCTTTCTCAAAAAGCTTGAGGAAAAAAGGGAAGAGTTTATTAGAAACCTGAAAAAGAAGAGTTTTATAAAGATCCTCCCAGATGCGTATTCTGTCGGTAGTTGATGGTATAGGGTGGAGCGGAACAAAAGAGCAAGTGTATCTCTTAGCAAGAGAGCTTTCAAAGCGATCTATAGAAACCCACATGGCTCTTTCCTTTGAATACACTCAAATGGTGGAAAAGTTAAAGGAATATGGCATTAAGTTTCACTTTTTTGAACATCATCACAAACTCTCAAGATACAATCCTGCAAACTACTACAGGCTTTGGAAAGTAATAAAGGAAAACGCATTTCATGTAGTACTGGCTAACTCTCCTCATGCCTTTGACTATGTAAGATTAGTCTATCCTTTCTTGAATAAAAAGCCCAAGCTGGTGGTAGTCAAAAGGTCTGCAAGAGTGCCCAACAGAATGTCCCTTAGGTTCAAGTACGCCTATGCAGATATGGTGGTGGCAGTCTCTCCTGCTGTTAAAGAGAACTTGGTTAAGGCAGGCTTTCCTGAGCAAAAGGTGTGCGTAATAGAAAGTGGTATAGATACACAGCGCTTTAGGCCTGACTCACTTCTTGGTATACAGACAAGAGAGAAACTCCAAATACCTTTGGATGCTAAGGTGTTTATCAATGTTGCCAACTGGAATCCTGAGGTAAAGGCACAGGATAAGCTTATAGAAACTTTCTCTAAACTTTCTTGTGGAAACTGCTACCTAATACTTGTAGGCATAGATACAGACCGGTATGCTCCCAAACTTGCGCAAAGGTATGGAATAAAGGACAAAGTTTTGGCTCTTGGTTTTAGAGAAGATGTAGAAGCCTTATTGAACGCTTCGGATGTTTTTGTGCTATCCTCTTATCTTGAAGGCATATCTAACGCACTTTTGCAAGCTATGGCTTGCGGCAAGGTGGTCATATCCACAAACGCAGGAGGAATAGGACAGGTGATAAAAGATGGAGAGAACGGCTTTTTAGTTGATGTGGGAGATTTTGATCATCTTCTTAAAAAAATGCAAAAAGCCATAGAGCTTTCCCAAGAGGAAATCAAAAAACTTTCTGCACATGCTATAAAGACTGCGGAAAACTTTTCTATAAGCACAACGGCAAGCAAGTATCAAAACCTTTTTGAGAGGCTTCTGTCTTGATATTAGTTCTTGTGTATCACAAAGTGATAAAGTATCCCACCTTTGATTTGTGGTGGAAAACTTTTGACTTACAATGTTCCATACTCAAAAAGCATTTTAAAGTCATTACCTTAGACCAGGTGATAGAAGCATTAAGCGAGGGAAAACTTCCCAAAGAACCAAGCGTTGCCATAACCTTTGATGATGGTTATGCAGATAACTATATATACGCTTATCCTATTTTGAAAAAACATCGCCTGAAAGCCACACTTTTTGTTGCCTCCTCAAGAATCATCAAAGAATCTGGTAAAAGAAAAAACTTAGAAGATTACTGGAAGGGTAAGGTATCCTACAGGGAGCTTTATTCACCCAAGAGCATGTGGCAAGCCAATTACCTATTCCTCAAAGAAGGGAAAGAAGCGGATTTTTTGACGCAGGAGGAACTTCTGAGCATGATGGATGTTTTTGAGATAGGTTGGCATTCTAAGTATCACACAAAGGACTTTTTTCAGGATAGGATCATAGACCTTGTTGATGGCAAGAATTACCACTGGTCTGTTATTCACGCCTATGGTGAAGAGCCTGTAAGGGGCTTTCCTCTGTTTCCCATGAAGGGATCTCTTTGTGTACTCAGGGGCAAAGTAAGAAAGGAGGTAAAGACTTTTATAAAGAGCTTAGATGATAAGTTTTTTCAAAGAAAAAACTGGAAAGAACACCTAAAAAAGGAACTTTTGAAGAATTTTGATAGTTTTTTAGAGTTTGAAACGCAGGAAGAGAGGGTAAAAAGAATAAGAAAGGAGATAGAGGAATCTCTTCAAGAGCTAAAGAGCATAACAGGGGTAAATGTAGTTCATTCCGCTTATCCCTTTGGAGATTACGACCCTTTGCTAAAAGAAGAGTTATCTAAGAGATTTGTTTCTGCCTTCACCACAGAGAAAAGATACATAACAGTGCAAGAAGATATGCATCTTCTTCCGAGAATTACTGTCCCAAAAGACATGTGGTCCTTTTTAGCTATTTTAGGAAAGTTTGTAGGAAGCTTTTTAGTTCGCTCAGGCTGGAGAAGATAAAATCAGGTTTGAACTCTGTCTTTGAAAGCTCTTCCTCTTTGTATTTACCCGTAGTCATAAAAACCGTCTTAATGCCAAGGCTTTTAGCTCCTATAAGGTCCGTGTATATGTCATCGCTTATGAGGTATGTTTCTCCTTGGGGCATGCCTTTTGTAGCATAAGCTATAAACTCTGGTGAGGGCTTGCCTAAGTTGGGAACTTCCTGTGAGTAGTTGCAGGCATGCACCAACATACTTGCCACAGAACCAGCACCGGGAAAGTATAAGCCATCGTCATCTTTCACTATCCTACTCAAATTCACAGGTATTATCTTTGCATTCTGGAGGAATACTGCAGATGTAGCGGTTTTTATCTTCTGAAAGTCCAAAGACCTATCCTGTCCTATAACTACCGCATCTACCTTATGATCATCAACTACCTGAAAGCCCTCTTCCTGTAGGTATGACTTTAAAGAAGGTGTGCCTATCACAAAAAGTCTGTGGAGTTTTTTGTTTCTTAGATACTCAGGTAGCACCACAAGGGGAGAAATAAACCTATCTTCTGGGAGGATCACTCCCTTTTGTCTTAGGTTTTCAAGCATTTCTTTGGGTGGTCTTGTGGAATTATTGGAGACCACCCTAAAGGGTAAAGAGTTTTTCTCAAGGAAATCAAGAAATTCCAGCGTATCAGGAAAAGGATTTAGTGCTTTGTCCTTAACCAAAACACCGTCCAGATCCACCAAAAGCCTTATCATAGCACACCCCTTTTACCATATTGGTTATAACACTGTTTATAGGAGTTTCCATGTTAGCCTGCTTTCCAAGCTCCACTATAGCACCATTTAAAGCATCTATTTCCGTCTTCCCCTTCTTTATATCCTCAAGCATAGAAGGATAATGGTTAGCAGTTGGTGGCACAAGTTTTTCATAAAAGTGCCTTTTGTACTCCTCAGAGGAGGAGTGGAAGGTCTCTATGCCATGTGCCTTTAGCACTGTAAATATCTCGTCTATTATTCCGTTAATGATCTCTCTAATGTATGGGTTTTCCACAAGCTGTCCGTAGGTTAATTCAAACAGAGCGCCCAAAGGGTTTAGTGCGCAGTTGTATATTATCTTCTCCCAGAGGTATTTGTAAACTTCTCTGTCGTGCCTTGTGGGTATTCCCGCTTTACTAAAAATGTCTGCAAGCGTATTTAAAAATTCCTCTTTTATATTACCTGAGGGACTACCTATAACTACAGAGTCAGCACACACAGTTATCCTTACTCTATCCGCACTTGTTCTCTTGGCTCCAAAGATGATCCTTGAGAGGATCACCTTATCGTCTCCAAAGAGCTTAACTGCCTTTTCGTAATTACCGTAGCCATTTTGAGCTATCAAAATGTAGGACCCCTTTTCCACAAAAGGTGATAATCGCTCTAACGCGCTTTGCGTATCATAACTTTTTACAGCTAGCACTATCACATCTGGTGTGTATTCAACAAGGCCTGGGTCTTCTACTGTTATCACTTCCTGTTCAAACTCTCCCCATATACCTTCAACTTTTATTTTGCTTAAGCTTCTTCCGGGTTTTACAAGTCCTACCACTTTGTACCCCGCCCTTGAAAGAAAGGACAGAAAGACACTTCCTACCGCACCAACACCCACGACTAAAAACTTCATTCCTTCTCCTCAAGCTTTATGTAAGGCATTATGTCCGCAAGGTCTATGTACTTATCACAGGCATTTACGAGTTCCACCGCTGAGCTCTCTTTGGTGGATACGCATATGATCTCTTTGCCAAAATCTCTTAGCACCCACACGAGTTTTTCAAAATCACTGTCTCCGGAACACAGCACCGCAACATCGTAATTGTCTTTGGTAAGTAGCATATCAAGAGCCATATCTACATCAAGGCTTCCCTTGTAGGTCCCATCCTTTAGCTGTTTTATTGGTTTTTTAACCACCGTTATACCACTAAAAGCAAGGAGTTTTATAAAACTTTCCTGCTTTTCATCGCCTTCTCTATAAGCCAAGTAAAAGAAGGTGTTGTAAATGGTGTAATCCTTTTTAAAGTACTCCACAAGCTTTATCAGGTCTATCTTTTGGTGCAGTATATTCTTCTGTATAAAGTAGAAGTTAGCACCGTCTATGAATATGCCAGCCCTTCTGCCCATCTTTCCTTTAGGTAATCTCCTCTTCTTGCACAGAAACTACCACTTTGGCTGGTCTTAGCACGCGCTCATGAAGCATATAGCCCTTCCTTACAACTCTGATAACTGTATTGGGTGGAACATCAGGGTTATATTCTTTTTCTACCGCTTCTGCAAGGTAAGGGTCAAACTCCTTACCCTCTATCTGTATCTCCTTTATGCCATACTTTTCAAGTATTCTCTTTAGCTCTCTGTATATGAGTTGAAAGCCTTGTAGTATGGGTGTGTGGGATTCAGAAACACTATCAAAGGCTCTCTCAAAGTTATCAACAACTTCCAGCATCTCAAGGGCAAACTTTTCGTATCCATACTTTCTTTGCTCTTCCATGTCTCTGCGATATCTCTCTTTAAAAAGCTCAAACTCCCTTTGGAGTTCCACATACCTTTGGTTTGCAAACCTTGCAACCTGCTCCAGTTTGGAAACCTTTTCTTCTAGCTCTTTAATCTTTTTCTCTTCCTCTTTCAATTCTTCTTTAACTTCTTCAATCTCATTTATTAATGGTTCTTGATTTTCCTTTTCCTCCATTCTTTTTACCTCCTGGAAGGTTTTAATATATATTTAAATCTATCATGAGAACAGTCTTTTCTGCAGAGTTAATAAGAAAGTACGACAAGCCCGGACCCAGATACACAAGCTATCCACCTGCCACAGAATTTCACGAAGGGGTAAAGGAAGAGGAATACAAGAAAAAGCTTTTGGAAAGCAACGAAAGGGGAAGGGATCTTTCTTTATACTTTCACATACCTTTCTGTGAAAGTGCCTGCTGGTTCTGCGGTTGTAACGTGATCATATCCCACAGAAAGGATGTGAGCAGGAGGTATCTTGATTATCTCTACAGAGAAATGGACATGTTAAAAGACTACATAGACCCTTCAAGGAAAGTGGTTCAGCTACACTGGGGAGGTGGAACGCCTAACTTTTTGACTAATCAGGAGATAAAGGAGCTCTTTAGTAAGATAAGGGACACCTTCAATATAGACCCTTCTGCGGAGATAAGCGTAGAGATAGACCCAAGATACCTCTCAGAGGGTCAGTTGGAGACCTTCAGGGAGCTGGGTTTTAATAGGATAAGCATGGGACTTCAGGACCTTGACCCTCAGGTACAAGAAGCAATAAACAGAGTTCAGCCAGAGAGTCTTATGAAAGATGTGATGAAAAGACTGAGAGACTTAGGTTTTGAAAGTATAAACATAGACCTCGTTTATGGACTTCCCTATCAGACGCCTGAGAAGTTTAAGATCACTATAGAGAAAACCATAGCTTTGGACCCAGACCGTGTTGCGGTCTTTAACTTTGCCTATGTGCCTTGGATAAAACCCCTTCAGAGAAAGATAGATCCTTCCACACTTCCACCACCAGAGGATAAGCTCCGCATCTTGGAGATGACTATAGATATGTTTCAGTCAGCGGGTTATGTGTTTATAGGCATGGATCACTTTGCCAAACCTAATGATGAGTTGGCAGTAGCCCAAAGGGAAGGCACTCTGTGGCGGAACTTTCAGGGATACACCACCAAAAAGGGAGTGGACCTTATAGGCATTGGTGCCACTTCCATAGGCATGCTCTATGACGCGTACTTCCAAAATTACAAAACCATAAGGGACTACTACATGGCTATAGATGCAGGTAAGCTACCCATCATGAGGGGATACTTGCTAAACCACGAAGACATATTAAGAAGGGAGGTGATCATGGACCTTATGTGTAACTTCCAGTGTTCTTTTAAGAAGATAGAAGATATGTTTGGTATAAGTTTTGAGGAGCACTTTGAGAAGGAACTTGAGGAGCTAAAAGGTATGGAATCTGACGGTCTTCTTGAGATAAAAGATAGAAAGATACTGGTAAAGCCCGAAGGGAGGCTTCTTATAAGAAACATAGCCATGGTCTTTGACGAACATATCAGAAACAAAAAGGAGCTTAGGTTTTCCAGAACCATATGAGTAGTCTTCTTGAAGTCATCTCTTTGAGTAAGGTTTATAAGATAAGTAGAGGGTTATTTAGACACACATATCATCCTGCGGTCAGGAAGGTTAGCTTTAGTATAAAGGAGAGGGAGATCTTTGCCTTAGTAGGTGAGAGCGGTTCTGGTAAAACTACCATAGGTAAAGTGATCCTAAGGCTTGAAAGACCAACAGAAGGTAGCGTGAAGTTAAGGGATAAAGATATATGGGAAATGGGCAGGGAATACACAAAAAGGGTTTCTGCGGTCTTTCAAGATCCCTTTTCCTCTCTCAATCCTTACATGAAGGTAAGACAGATAATAGAAGAACCCATGGTGATCCACAAACTAAAGGACAGAAAGAGGAGAGTGGAAGAAGTGGCTCAAATGGTAAAGCTTCCTATAGAGCTTCTTGATAGAAAACCTCAAGAGCTTTCTGGAGGCCAAAGGCAGAGAGTTGCCATAGCCAGAGCGGTATCTCTGTTTCCCGAGCTAATAGTTGCGGACGAGCCAACAGCATCCCTTGATGCCACTGTCAGGAAGGAGATACTTGAGCTTTTTGGGGAACTAAAGGAGAGGGGAATAAGCACTCTGCTCATAACTCACGATATAAGGGCGGTAGAAAGGATAGCGGATAGATTGGCAGTCATTTACTCAGGTATGATCATGGAAATGGGCACAAAGGAGCAAGTCCTCAAAGACCCAAAGCATCCCTACACTAAGTATCTTTTGGAAAATGTTCCTGTAAGACATCCCAAAGAAAGAAAGGTGCGCATGCAAGAGGAAAGCGTGCAAGAGGTATTGGACAGAGGTTGTCCCTTTTACTGGCTTTGCAGTCAAAGGTTAGAAGCTTGTAAGCAGAGTATAAAGGAGGAGGTTTTGGATGGAAGGTTCGTCGCTTGTAACCTTTACTGAACTCTCCATACTCCTGTTTTTGCTCTTTTTGTCTGGTTTTTTTGCCTCCTCTGAGGTAGTCTTTTTTGGTGCAAACAGATACCTCCTTAGAAGGTACTCATCCAAAAAACTCTACAAACTTCTAAACAAACTCCTCTCAAAACCTCGGGAACTCCTCCTTTCCATTCTTATAGGCAACGAGGTGGTAAATGTCCTTATATCCTCTTACGGGACAAAGCTTTTTGTTGATACTTTTGGAAAGAAAGGTGCTACTTTTTCTGCCTTTCTTATGAGTTTTCTCATATTCCTGTTTGGAGAGGTGATACCCAAAAACTTAGTTTTACCCTTTACCACAAGACTTTCGCTCTTTTATGCTCCCATCTTTTATGTGTTTCACACAGCATTTTTGCCAATAAGAAAGCTTTTCTTTACGCAGATTGAGAGGATACTGAACTTTTTTGAAATGGAGGGAATAGAGGAAAAAAGGAAAACGGATCAGGTATTTTGGGAAATATTTGAGATGGGATACTCGGAGGGACTCTTTAGTGCAGAAGAGAGGGATTTAGTAGAGAGAGCCATGTCTTTGGACGATCTTTTGGTTAAAGAAGTTATGACGCCAAGACCGGACATATTTGCCCTTGATGAAGAAAGTACTGTTGCGGAAGTCTTTGAGAAGATCATTGAGAAAAAACACTCGCGCATTCCCGTTTTCAAAGAAACTCTTGACAACATAACGGGCATAGTTTATGTGAAGGACATAATACCTTTTGAGGAGAATGCCAATAAGAAACTCAAAGAATTCAAAAGACCTGCTCTTTTTATTCCAGAAATCTCAAGCATAACTACACTTTTAAAGGAAATGAGATCAAGCGGTATGCAGATAGCCATAGTGGTAGGAGAACACGGAGAGGTATCTGGGCTTATTACTCTTCACGATGTGCTAAAGAGGCTTTTGGGAAGTATGCCAGAGGTGTGGGAAGAAGACACAGTTAGAATATCAAAGGGCATCTACAAAGTTTATGGTTGGGCGGACATAGAGAAGGTGGCAAAAACTGTGGGCTTTAGCCTTCCAGAAGAGTATGAGTACGATACAGTTGGGGGCTTTGTTATGGCAAACCTCTCAAAAGTGCCAGAGGAAGGTGATGAGTTTGAATACGAAGGCTTTAAGTTTGTGGTGGACAAGATGGAAGGAAACCGAATAGTTAGCCTTTATATAATGACAACGGAAAGCCAAAAGGTGTAAATTATTACTCTGATGATAAAAGGCGAACTAAAGACCACAGTAAAACCAAAACTGAACCTCTCGCTACTTTTAAAGCATCACATAGACCTTTTAGCTAAGAGTTCTGAGGAACTTAAGCAGGTGCTTGAAGAGGAGCAAAAGCAAAATCCATACATAGCACATGTATTTAAGCGTATACCAAGGTGGTTTTTCAAAGAGGAGATTAAGCAAAAAGAACCTGTGGCAAAGGATAGCCTTTTTGAGGAAATTTCAAGGCAGATAAGTCTTGAGTTTGACGGTATAGACAAAGATATAGCTTTAGAGATACTATGCAGGTGCGATGCTGATGGTTTTTTTAAAGATGATCCGGAAGATATAGGAAAGATTTACGGAGTAAGTGCAGAGTATGTGGAAGACATAAGAGAATTTATAATGACAGAGATAGAGCCTGTGGGTATAGCTTCCAAAAACCTTGAGGAGTTCATAAGAGTGCAGTTGCAAGAGATGTATCCGCATGACATTCAAATACAAGAAAAGGTAATGCAAGCCATAAAAACAGGACACGCGGACCCTCAGATAAAGGAGATCATCTCTCGCCTTAGGCTAAAACCTTTGGGAGGTGAGGCAGGTCCTCAAAGGACGGGAACGGTGGACTTAGTTTTGGAACATGATGGGGAAAACTGGTACATCTTCATTCAGGAGGACTTTATAGATTTTCATATAGAGGAAGACCTGCCAATCCAAAACGAGGTGCAAAAGGAAAAGTTAAGAAGAGCAAAAAACCTAAGGATCATCTTGGAGATGAGAAGGAGATTACTTAGGGAAATAGGTAAGTTCATCATTCAAAGGCAGGAAGACTTCCTTCTGAGGGGAAAACCTTTAAAAACTCTAACACTAAAGGAGGTGGCACAGAGCGCAGGAGTAAGTTTATCTACAGTCAGCAGGTTGGTAAATTCCAAATACGCAAGTACGCCAGCAGGGATATATCCCCTTAGATTTTTCTTTGTAAAGGAAAGTAAAAGCGGTATGAGCAAGGAGGAATTAATGAGAGCCATAAAAGAAGTGTTGCAGGAAAATAGGTCTATAAGCGATAGCAAGGTGGCTAATATGCTAAAAGAGAAGGGCATAAACATAGCAAGAAGAACGGTAGCCAAGTACAGAAAACTTTTGGGTTTGAGATGAAGCTAAGGCAGGTAAAAGAGCTTATTGAAAAAAGTGGTCTCGATGCCTTTTTGGTGAGTTCTGTATCCAATGTCTTTTATCTTACTGGTTTTAGATCAACGCACGCTTACCTCGTGATCACTCCAGATAGCCATCATCTTCTTACTGATGGAAGGTATTACGAAAAGGCAAAGAGGGAAGTAACTCAGTGGGATGTGAGGCTTATAGAAGGTAGTGCAATAAAGTACATAAAAAGCTTTCTCAAAGACCTTGGGGTCCAAAGAGTGGGATACGAAAAGGATAAAGTGAGTTGCGAGTTCAGGCAGGCACTAAAGACAAGAGGCATAAAGTGGGTAGGACTTTCTGGATTTCTTTCTTACATCAGAGCCATAAAGAGCCAAGAAGAGATAAGCATAATGAGAGAAGGCGTCAAAAAGAGCGACAGCATATACAGAAAACTCTTGGAGTTTATAAAGCCTGGCATGACAGAGATGGAAATAAGAGCCTTCATAGTTCAGGAGATATTCAAAGTGGGTGCAAGCGGAGAGAGTTTTCCTACCATAGTTGCATCTGGTGAGCATTCTGCAATCCCTCACTGGGAAACATCCTATTACAAAATAGAAGCGGGTAAAAACCTCCTTGTGGATATGGGACTCATCTGGAAAGGATACTGTACTGACTTTACGAGAACCATCTTTATAGGTAAGGCAGATGATGAGTTTAAAAAGGTGTATCAGATTGTAAAGGACGCTCATCTTTTTGCTCTTGAAAAAGCAAGGGTAGGAAATACATTAGGTGATGTGGATAAAACCGCAAGGAAATACATAGAAAAGAAAGGTTATGGAAAGCTCTTTAACCACTCCACGGGCCACGGTGTGGGCATTGATATACACGAGTATCCAAGAGTCTACTATAAAGGAAAAGACAGCAAAAAAACCATAGAGGAAGGCATGGTTTTTACCATAGAGCCGGGTATATACATCCCAGGAAGGTTTGGTGTTAGACTTGAGAACATAGTAGCCATTGAAAAAGGCATAGGCCAACCTCTTTCGGAGATAAGCCTTGACTTGATAGAGCTGTAAACTTATAATATTTTAAAGTATTACGCGGGGTGGAGCAGCCTGGTAGCTCGTCGGGCTCATAACCCGAAGGTCGCGGGTTCAAATCCCGCCCCCGCAACTTGATAAAAGGCAGGAGAGGTGGCCGAGAGGTCGAAGGCGGCTCCCTGCTAAGGAGTTGTAGGGTTAAAAGCCCTACCGCGGGTTCGAATCCCGCCCTCTCCGTTGGGAAGAGCTATGAAAAGAGCCATTCTTGCTCTTGAAGATGGGACATACTTTGTGGGATACTCCTTTGGTGCGGAGGGAGAGACAGAAGGGGAAGTGGTTTTTAACACATCAATGACAGGCTATCAGGAGATACTCACAGACCCATCTTATAAAGGTCAGATAGTGGTAATGACCTACACACAGATAGGCAACTGTGGGGTAAACGATGAAGATATAGAATCAGAAAAAGTTCAGGTAAATGGGTTTGTAATAAGAGAGCTTTCCACTTTCTATAGCAATTGGAGAGCCAAAAAGAGCCTTGATGAGTATCTAAAAGAGAACGGTGTGGTGGGAATTCAAGGTATAGACACAAGGGCTCTTGTCAAAAGGATCAGAGAAAGGGGTGTTGTAAGAGGCGTAATATCTACAAAAGAAGAAGATCCAAGAAAGTTGGTGCATAGAGCAAAAAACGTCAAGGACATCTCAGATCAGGACCTGGTGGATAAAGTGGCAACAAAAGAGATCTATTATTGGAACGAAGGGGATTGGGATCTATATAAAGGTTATATAAGAAGGGATTCAGAAAAGCCCATCATAGCGGTGGTGGATTTTGGCGTAAAGCGAAACATACTCCGAAGGCTTGTCAGCGAAGGTGCAAAGGTAGTAGTTTTGCCTCCCTATGGTGCGCGTAAGCTCATAAGAAAAATAGACCCAGATGCCATACTCCTTAGCAACGGTCCTGGAGATCCAGCAAAGGTGTTAGTGGGCATAAGGCTTGTGAGGGAGTTTATGGAAGAAAAACCCATAATGGGTATATGCCTTGGGCATCAGATAATAGGGATAGCTCTCGGAGGTAAGACCTACAAGCTCAAGTTTGGACATCACGGATCAAATCATCCTGTAAAGGACCTAAGAGATGGACACATAGAGATAACCTCACAGAATCACAACTTTGCGGTGGACCCAGAAAGCCTAAAGGACGTGGAGATCACTCACATAAACCTGTTGGACAATACCTTGGAAGGTTTTAGACACAAGTACTTACCCATATACTGTGTGCAATACCATCCTGAGGCTTCTCCTGGACCCCACGATGCAAAGAACATTTTCAAAGAATTCATCCAACTATGTTATGCAAGAGCTTAAAAAGGAAAACACAAAAATTCTGTTCCTCTCCTTTTTAGTTTTTTTAGGTCTTTTTGTGCTTCTCTTGAGAGTAGCTTACCTTCAGCTCATAGGAAGGACAGAGTACGTAAAAAGAGTAGCGGAGAGGTTTTCAAAGGTTGCGCTGGTGGATATACCCACTTACAGGGGCTCAATAAAGGACAGGAATGGCAACGATCTTGCTGTAAGTATTCCTACCATATCTGTTTATGCCTTTCCCAAGTACGTCCAAAACAAAGAAGAGCTTGCCAGCAGGTTATCTGCTGCAACAGGAGTACCTGAGAATAAGATACTTGAGCGACTAAACTCGGGGAAAAAATTTGTGTGGCTTGTCAAAAAGGTGGATAAGAACCTTCTACCTTACATAAAGGGTGTTATAAAGGATACAGAGAACTCTAGGTATGTGGGAATTCAGGAAGATTTCAAAAGGTTTTATCCGCATGGGCATTTGGCAAGTAACCTGCTTGGTTTTTCAGGAGATGATGGCATAGGTCTTGAAGGGCTTGAGTACATGCTTAATCCTTTCCTCAATGAGAAGAGACAGAGGATACCCTTTCTTTTCTCTCCAGAAGGTAGCTTAGCCTTAGAGCCATCTTCTTACATGGAAGTTTTAAATTCAAAAACTGTTTACACCACTATAGACTTAGGAGTTCAGAGCATACTTGAGGACATAAGAGATAAGATAGTCAAGGATTGGAAACCAAAGAGAGTTGCCATACTTATTATGGATGCCAAAAGTGGAGACATATTGGGTATGGCTACTTACCCATATTATGACCCTAACAACTACAATAAGTACAAACCTTGGGAGAGAAGAAACTTTGTAATTACAGATATTTTTGAGCCTGGATCCGTGATGAAACCCTTTTTTATAGGTATGGCTCTTGACAGAGGCTACATATCTGAGAAATACACCGTAGATGGTGAGAATGGAAAAACTGAGGTTTACGGTAGGATAATAAGGGATGTACATCCTTATGGTAGGCTTACCTTAGATGAGGTGCTTATAAAGTCTTCTAATGTGGGAACTGTTAAGATAGCCAAATTTCTTTCAAGGAAAGATGTGGAAGAACTTATGCAGAAGATACATTTTAAAGACAGCTTTGGAATACTTCCGGGAGAAGTAAAGCCAAAGCTACCAGATTACAGATACCCTGCAAATATAGTTTATTCTAGCATAGGACAAGGTCTTTCTGCCAATTTGCTTAACCTCTGTAGTGCTTTTTCTCTTCTTGCCACAGGATACATGCCAAAGCCTAGAATAATCCTCTATACCGAAGACGAGGAAGGAAAAAGAACTTACTACCAGAGCGAGATAATAAGGCAGGGACTCTTTTCAGAGAGAGTCATGAAATGGCTACACAAAAACCTTATAAAAGTAGTAGAAGAGGGTACCGCCAAGCTGGCAAGGTCAGACTACTTTACTATAGCTGGCAAGACTGGTACTTCTCAAAAATTTGATTTTAGTTTGGGTAGGTACTCAAGGGATAAGGTGGTAGCATACTTTGTGGGTTACTTTCCTGCAACAGACCCAAGATTTGTAGCTGGCATATCCGTTGATGAGCCAAAGGGGTTAGCCTACGGAGGCACAGCTGCAGCACCCTACTTTAAAGAGATGGTGGAGAGGGTATCTGCTTACTACAAACTAAAACCCGACAAGATGGGCAAGAGCGCGTCTGAACTCCGCAGGAAGCAGTAATCCATCTATCCTTGGAATTTCCAAAGGTTTAATCCCCGTAAGTTCTTGCACTATTCTTGGGTTAGTCCTTTCGGATACATCCTTTCCTCCAAACCCGTTCATCACTATACCCTTAATATCAAGACCCATACTCTTTGCGTAAAAGTAGGTCAAAAAGGTGTGGTTTATTGTCCCCAAAGTAGCCCTCGCTACTATCAAAATGGGTAAATTCCAGTCCTTAGCAAGCTTTGCATAGTCATAATCTCTCTTTATGGGTACCGCAATGCCTCCCGCTCCTTCCACTATAACAAACTCATACCTTTGTAGCATGCTTTCAAAGTGATGCTTTAGGTCATCCAGAGAAAAATCCTTGCCCTCTTCTAAAATACCCGCATATGGTGATAGAGGAAGGGAAAAGACAACAGGCACCGCTTCTTTTATGTCTTGCCCCGTTATGCTAACAAGAAGGCTTCCGTCCGCGGGAAGTTCTTTTACATCTGTCTCTACAGGTTTTAGGTAGCCTACCTTTACTCCTGCCTCTTTTAGAGCGTAAGCTAAGTTATAAGATACAAAAGTTTTGCCTACACCCGTATCTGTAGCTGTTATAAGCAGAGCTCTCATAAGTTCAACCTCCTGATGAGTTTTACCATCTCAAGGAGTGTCCTCAGGAACTCTTCCGTCTGAGTCTTATAAAAGTGCGATCGGGTACAAAACAACAGCTTGAAGGACAAAAAGCCTTCAAACATCTCCAGCGCAGGCCTTTGTGCTTCCCCACATCTAAATACTGCACATAAGAAAAGAGCATAAAAAGGATTATACATGGAATAGTTGCAAGCTTCTAAAAAAGCTATAATCTTTAATTACTATGTGGAGAAGCGATAAGGTAAAAAAGGGAATAGAAAGATCACCTCACAGGGCTTTGCTTAGAGCCTGTGGCCTTTCTGATGAGGACTTTGACAAACCCCTTATAGGCATAGCTAACTCTTACATTGACATCATACCAGGCCACGTGCATCTAAGGGAGTTTGTACAGCCTATAAAGGAAGAAGTGAGAAAAGCGGGTGGTGTTCCCATAGAGTTCAATGTGATAGGTGTAGATGATGGTATAGCTATGGGACACTACGGTATGCATTACTCTCTTCCTTCCCGTGAGCTCATAGCGGACTCCATAGAAACCGTGGTGGAAGCTCATCAGCTTGATGCTCTTATATGCATTCCCAACTGCGATAAGATAGTTCCGGGTATGCTCATGGCAGCCGCAAGGCTCAACATTCCCACCATATTCATAAGCGGTGGACCCATGCTGGCAGGAGAGGTAAACGGTAAAAAGGTGGACCTCATAAGCGTTTTTGAGGGTATAGGACAGCTAAAAGCAGGAAAAATAGACGAGAAACAGCTAAAAGTTATAGAAGAGCACGCTTGTCCTACCTGTGGAAGCTGTTCAGGTATGTTCACCGCTAACTCTATGAACTGCATAACGGAGGTCTTAGGTCTTGGACTTCCGGGAAACGGCACCATCCCTGCGGTGGACCCAAGAAGGGAGCTTTTGGCAAGACAGGCAGCAAGACAGATAATGGAGCTTCTCAAAAGGGACATAAGACCAAGAGATATTCTTACCATTGAAGCTTTTGATAACGCCTTTGCGGTAGATATAGCCATGGGAGGATCTACCAACACCATACTGCACCTTTTAGCCATAGCCAGGGAGGCAGGCATAGACTATCCCCTCTCAAGGATAAACGAAATATCCAAGAGGACACCAACCTTGTGTAAGATATCACCTGCTTCTGAGTATCACATACAGGACCTTGATTATGTTGGTGGTATTCCCGCTCTTCTTAAGGAGCTCATAAAGGGTGGTTATCTTCCGCATCCCGATAAGCTAACGGTAAGCCTTAAAACTCTTAGAGAAATAGCCATGTCCGCACCAGACGCAGATGGAAACGTGATAAGAACTGTGGAGAATCCTTATTCTGAAGAAGGTGGTATAGCTATACTCTTTGGTAACTTAGCTCCAGAGGGTGCTGTGGTAAAAACCGCAGGTGTTGACCCCAAAATGCTCACCTTTAGAGGAAAAGCCATATGTTTTGACTCCGAAGAAGAGGCCATAGAAGGCATACTGGGAGGTAAGGTAAAACCCGGTCATGTGGTGGTTATACGCTACGAGGGTCCAAAGGGTGGACCTGGTATGAGGGAGATGCTATCTCCTACTTCCGCTATAATGGGTATGGGATTGGGTGATAAGGTGGCTCTTATAACGGATGGGAGGTTCTCCGGTGGAACACGTGGTGCGTGTGTGGGACACATATCCCCAGAGGCAGCAAGTGGTGGTCCCATAGGAGTGGTCCAAGATGGTGATGAGATTCTTATAGACATACCCAATAGGAGAATAGAGCTTTTGATAAGTGAGGAAGAACTAAAGCGAAGAATGGAGAACTTTGTACCCAAACAGAAAGAAATAAAAAGCCCTTGGCTCAGAAGGTATGTAAAGTTTGTAACATCAGCCTCTAAAGGAGCTGTATTGGAAGCTTGAGAAAAAGGAGTGCCAAGTACTCGCGCAGAGCTTTTACAGAGTCGCTAAGCACGCTCATTTTGGGAAGCAGGCTATAAAGGTTGTACCTGAGATCTCTTTTAAAATCTGTGGGGTAGGGTAAAACACTGATCCCTTCCCTTTCAAAAAGTAGAACCGCTCTGGGCATGTGATAAGCAGAGGTGATCAGAATTATTTTCTTGTAATTTCTCTCTTGGCACACCTTTTTAACGTACATGGCATTCTCTTTAGTGTCCCTACTTTGGACTTCCGTTATTATGTTCCTTTTATCTACTCCAAGGTCCAAAAGAATAGACTTCATAACCTCCGCATCTGGAAGGCTTCCTGCGCCACCTGAAAGTATTATGGGCAGGCCTGTCTTTTTGTGAAGAGTAAGAGCGGTCAGAAGTCTTTTCATGGAGTCTTCTTTGAGTATTCCTGTTTTGTAAGAGCCTCCTCCTAAAACTACCAAAGCATCTCCCTCTACCTTTCCCGGTACAGGAAACTTGTTCTCTAAGGGTGTAAAAAGAGCATCTTTTACAGGCTCTATAGAAAGCAGATAAAGGCATAGAGCACAGGTCATAGAAAAATAGTAAGTAAGCTTTTTCTTTCTTTCAAAAAAGCTTATTAGTAGGAAAGCCAATATAAAAAAGCCAGGTGGCAGAAAAAGGGAAGAAAGAAGCTTTTTAAGAAAGAACATCACTTTCTACTTCTTGTAGCTATAATCACATCCTGAACTTTTTCTTTTTTGGCTATGTCCATGAGTGCAACCACATACTTGTGAAGGGTGTCCTCATCAGCCTCTATCACCAAGGAGCTGGGTTTTTTACTTTGTATCTGTTTATCCAAGTCATCAAGACTTAAGGATTTTCCTTCATATACATAAGAACCATCCCTTAAAACTTGAACCCTCATAACGGTAAGCACCTTTTTCTCACCTTCTTGAGCAAAAGGAAGCTTAACCGCAAGGAAGGTCATAGGAGATTGAAAGGCAAGTATGGCAAGAAACAAAAATACCGCAAGGAGCGTATCCACCAAAGGCACCACATCTATATAAGCTCTCTCGTCGTAGCTTAACCTTCTCCTTCTCATTTAAGAACCCTCAGAGTTTCTGCAAGCTCTTGCTCTATCCTGTCAAGAATGCTATTACCCATTATCCTAAAGATCCAGTAAGCGAGTAAGGCAGGTATCGCAACCGCAAGACCAGTGGCTGCAGAGATAAGCGCCTCACTAATACCCGTAGCTAAAAGAGCTATACCTTGCTCTGTCTGTACCACCGCAAAAGCGGAAAACACCTTTATAAGACCTGTTATAGTACCAAACAGACCAATAAGTGGAGAAACGCTTGCTATGGTAGAGAGCAAGGCAAGGTTCTTCTCCACCTTAGGAGCAAGCAAAGAAATCTCAAAGCTAAGATCAGACATAAGCATTCTTTTGTCCGCCTTACCTTCTTTGTACTCTTCCAGCAGACGATAGAGTATCTGACCTGCAGGCGTATTATCCAAAGAGAGTAGCTTTAGAGCACCGTCTATATCTCCACTGGCAAGCAAGGATCTTACATCTCTGACGGATTTGGACATCATACTCCCAAACCTGAGGGTAAAAAGCCGTTCTATAATCAGAGCCCAAGAGACGAAGGAGAGAAAAACAAGCACATAAACCGCAAATCCCCCCTTCTCAAACAAGCTAAAGAGAGTATCCATTTTATCTCGCCTCACACTTGGGAAGTCCCCTTCTGAGAGAGTTTATCATACTTAGTTCCTCTCTTGAAGCGGTTTCTAAGTTGGCTTTTTCAAGAAAACAGGACGCATCGCGTTTTGCATTTAGTTCTATGAGCACTTTAGCTCCTTCTATCACCGCTTTGTTATAAAAAGGCGAATCTTTGTGATTTACTGTTATGTCCACTAAGTCTTCCAAGGCTTTCCTTTTTTCGTTTTCTCTTAGATGATCAAGAGCGGACAGATAAAGAGCCTGAGGTCTTATTTGGGGATCTTTACTCTGCTTGAGATAATCTAAATAACTTCTGTCTTTGGAAATCTTGTATAGCTCCAAAAGATAGTTCTCAAACTCTTGAGTTCTGTATCCCTTTTGCATAAGAGCCTTTGCCAAGTTCTGTGCGCTCTGATCATCTCCCAAGGACATGTACATGCCTATCGCTTTGACTTTATCGCCATCTTCACCTTCTGCAAGGAGGTCCGCAATGCTCTTTCTGTCCCCTACTTGCGTATAAAACTCTATAAGCTCATCGCGGGCTTGTTTTCTCTCTTGGGTATTCCCTTCCTTATAAACCTTGTAAAGAAATACCACTTTCTTTTTAGGGTCTTTTTCCAAGTGTGCCAGCTCAAGTATAGCCTTGTATTTGAGTGAAGTGTTTATAAGCTCCATAAGTATAGCCTTTGCCTTTTCTCTCTGACCGTTCTTTATGTATGTTTTGGCAAGCTGGTATTTGAGCTCATCAGACATGGGAGAGTTAGGATACTTTTTAAGATAGTTTTCTAGCAGTGTTTCCATCTGTTTGTCCCCAATCTCCTTACTACCCATGCCTATAAGGGCAAGCGTGGCGTACTTGGCATACTCAGAGTTGGGATAGTTAGTCAGAACTTGGTAGTAGTACTCTTTTGCAAGATCAAGTTTTCCTTGGTTATAAAGGGCATCTCCAAGCTTTAAGAGAGCTTTGGGTCTTAGTGGGCTGTTCTCTGAAATGAATTTGAAGTACTGAGCGGACTCTTCATACTTGCCTTCTAAGAAGTAAGACAATCCCATAAGATATAGTTCTTCATCTGTATTTTGCGTTAAAAAGCTCCTTGCCAAATTAGTATCTCCCAAAAATAGGGCAGATTTTGCTTTGAGTAGCCTCTCTTTTAGAGAATTTCTGCTTTGGAGTATCTGTATTGCTTTATTGTAGTCCTTCATGTTAAAGTAAGCCAAAGCCTTATAATAAGGGTCATCAAGGTAGATTATCGCCTTGTCCCATTCACCTTTCTTGAAGTAATACCAACCCATGTATTCCTTGTAGAGGTCCGGATATCTGTCTTTTATCTCATCTAAGATGGGTTCTAAGCTCTTATTAGACCAATAGGCACTTTCCAAGTACCACTTATACTCTTCCTTGCTTTTTCTATCCTTTTGTCTTAGGAGTTCGTAGGCTTTTGTGTACTCTCCAAGTTTTATGTAGGAGTATACTGCGTAAAGCACATTCCCTGATTCTAAAAAGTTATAAATGGCAAACCTGTAATCTCCTGAGTTATACGCTATAGCGCCTGCCCTGTCAAGAAATCGTTTATCACCTGTGATGGAGTAAGTCAATCTGGAGAGTAGCACATTTTTTGAGGACACTATGCTGTATAGACTTTCTGAAAGCGATGGATTTATGGTTTCTAGTATGCTTGCATAAGAGAGGGCACTTTTGGTATCTCCCCTTTCTGCGGATATAACACCCAAGTAATAAAGAGCTATGTCTCTGTATGGTTTTGCTGGTGTTGAGTACTCTTTGAATATTTCTTCTGCCTGCAGAGTTTTACCCTTTTGGTAAAGCACTATGGCTTTTCTTAGCCTTAGACTATCTGTGTATTTGTTTCCTTCTTTTCCTTCGTAAAACTCAAGCACATACTGGCAGTACTCTTTAAAAACTGCATCTGTGCAAGAGGGTTTTGAGATAATGCCAGACTTTATGTTGGCTACCGCTTCCCACATGGGGTCTTTGTTCTGAGGTACCTTTCCAGTGAGTTTAAAGCTAAGAGCATAGTACGATTCACAGCTTGCCTTTTGGTACATGTGCGAGTACTCACAAGAATTCCTAAAGAGCTCTAAGGCTTTCTCTTCTTCTCCTTCCTTGGCGTAGATAACACCAAGGACATACTCTGCCATGGGTTTGAAGGGCGATGGCATAACCACTACCTTAGAGAGCTCTTCTTTTGCAGGCCCGTATTTACCCTCAAGATAGTAATCCACACCCAGTCTGTAAGATATGCGATCTTTGGGCTCTCCACAGCTTATGCCACCTTCTTCTTTTAAGGGTTTTATCTGGGCTTGTTCCAACTTATCTGGGGGTTCCAAAAGCCTGTAGCTCAGGTCTATAGATTTATCTTCCTGAATCTGTAAAGTTTCGGGAGGTAAGAGTTTGGGTTTTTCTTCTGTAGACCTGCCTATCAGCTCAACGCTCACATCAAACTCTTTTTTTATATCTGCAGACACAAGGAAAATCCCACACAAAAGTAGGCTAAATAGCCTTATGGGCTTCCACATACAGGTCTCCCAAATGGCACGTGATGTTAAGCTTTAGTATAACATTTCTGTGCTCTTCCATATGCACCACCGAGTAGCTCGCATTATCACACCCAAAACTCCAAAACTTAGATAGGTCTATACCCAAAAGGGCACAGTACATAGCGCGTATGGGAACCGTATGAGACACTACAACCACCGTCTTTTCTCTGTGCTTTTTCTTTACTTCATCAAGAAACTCCTTTACCCTATTGAAAACGGATCTGAGGCTTTCCCCTCCGGGAAACTCCACCTTATGAGGCTCTTCAAGCCACCTTCTAAAATCCTCCGGATACTTTTCCATAACTTCTTCCACCAGCATGCCAGACCAAACACCGTGGTCTATCTCTATTATTCTATCCTCCTTTATAACATCAAGACCCTTTACTTTGGCTATCTCCAAAGCGGTTGCGTATGTTCTCTTCAAAGGTGAAGAGTAGATGGTGTCTATGTGTTCCTTTGAAAGTTCTTGGGCGAGGAGTTTGGCTTGCTGTTTGCCTCTCTCAGATAGGTCTGGATCAAGAAGTCCCTGATACCTTCCTATAGGATTCCACTCGCTTTCTGCGTGGCGCACAAGGATCAACTTTACCATAGTCCAGATTCCATCAAAGCCTGCGAGTATTCCGCTACAGCGCTACCCAACTGCACGCTGTAGCCCAATCTTTTTAGCACCACTTCCAAAACACCTATAAGCATAAGCCCATCTTTATCGCTCACACCCATGTGAGATATCCTGAATATCTTCCCTTTGAGATGATCCTGACCACCTGCTACCCTTATACGATGCTTTAAAAGCTCCTTGCGTATTCTTTCCGCATCTTGGGTTTTTACTGCTGTTAGGGATATGGAAGGTCTCTCTGGAAAGACTTCAAGACCCAACTTCCTTATGGCTCTTCTTGTGCCTTCTGATATAGCCCTGTAGCGCTTTTCCACTCTGTCCATACCCTCTTCCAAAAGCAGATGAAGAGACTCTCTTAGTCCTAGCACAAGACTTATGGCTGGTGTCCATGCGGTCTGGCCTTCTTTCTGTTTGCTTAGCTCTCTCTTTACGCTAAAGTAAAAGGCTCTGTCCTTTAGCCTATCCTGAGCTTTTTGGGAAAACCACAAAAGGGAAAGCCCCGGAGGTAGCATAAAAGCCTTCTGAGAACCACCTACTAGCACATCAATACCAATAACAGAAGGTCTTATATGATACACACCCAGCGCAGTTATAGCGTCCGCAACCAAAAGGGCATCACTCTCTTTACATATCTGCGCTATTTCCTCTACGGGATGGTAGCTACCTGTAGAAGTTTCAGATATCTGAAGCAAAACTCCCATACAGTCAGGATGTTCCTTAAGAAGGTCCCTAATCCTTTCCGGGTCTGCAGATTTCCCCCACTCTACGCTGTACTCTATAACATTTAACTTCCAATGTTTGGCAAGCAAAAGCCACCTTTCACCAAACTTCCCACCGTTGACTACCAGAACTTTTTGTCCTTCCTCAAAGAAGTTCAAAACCGCAGATTCCATGGCACCCGTGCCAGAGGAAGAAAAAAGCACCAAATTGTCAGAAGGGTCTTCCAGTAGCCTCTTTATAAGCTCCCTTACTTCCAAAAATACCTGCCTAAACTCCTCTGTCCTATGATGAATTATCTGTCTGCCAAGGACTTCTCTTACTCTGTCTGGAATCTCAACGGGTCCTGGTGTAAAGAGCCTTTCTTGATACATGTTAAACTATTTTATCTTAATGCTGGGTATTTTGCTTGCCTTCCTGTCTTCCTTCTTTTGGGCTACTAACGATCTTATTACCAAAAAGCTCATACATAAAGGTCTTGACGAATACCTACTTTTATGGGTAAGGTTTCCCGTATCCTCTTTACTTTTACTGCCTCTTGGTGTGATCTTTTGGGATTTAAATACTTTTGTCTTACTTAGCACTTTTCTTTGGCTTCCTGTTGAGGTTTTGGCAGGTGTGTTCTTTATAAAAGCACTAAAGTACGCTCCCCTTTCTGTAGCCATGTCCTTTTATTCTTTCATGCCCCTTTTTTCTGCTATCTTCGGCTTCTTATTTTTGGGAGAAACGCCAAACTCTTTGGGAATTATTGGTATGCTTTTCATGATAGTTGGAACGCTCTTTTTGACAGGGTTTTCTCCTGCGGAGTTTTTTAGGAAGAATATAGGCAGTCTTTACATGATCATCTCCACAGCGCTCTTTGGTTTTAACACGGTTCTTGGCAAAATGGTAGTGATAAACAGCAACCCTTTCTTTTTCAGCTGGTACTACACCTTTTGTATGTCTTTTGGTACTCTACTTTTGGTAGATAAGCGTCATATAATTAGAGTGGAGAATTACAAGGATAAAAGATTTATCATCTTGGGCGTGTTCTTTGCCTTGGGTGATCTACTCTATAACTCAGCCTTTCTTTACGCACCTGTGTCTTATGTGGCAGCCATGGAGAGAGTCTCTCTACTTATCAGTATGTTTTATTCTAAAATTTTTCTTGGTGAGCGTGTGGCTCATTTGCTTCCGGGTGCTCTCCTTATGCTTATTGGTTCATTGCTTTTGAGCTTGAGCTTCCAAGTATGAGTTTTTATAAGCTACATAGTTCTTTGATGACTCTTCTATGAGCCTTATCTCCTCTGGCTTTAGGTCTCTGACTATCTTGGCAGGAAACCCTGCTACTAAAACTCCTGATGGTATCTTTTTCCCCTGCGTCAGAAGAGCACCCGCTCCTATGATCACATAGTCCTCTACTTCCACACCGTCCATAACTATAGCTCCCATACCTACAAGGATGTGGTTTTTGAGCACACATCCGTGCAAAACTACTCTATGTCCTACGGTGACATCATCACCTATAATGGTAGGATATCTTTCGCGAGTTACATGCACTACGCAGTTGTCCTGAATGTTAGTCCTTTTACCTATTCTTATGTAATGGACATCTCCTCTTATGACAGTGCCATACCATACAGAGGAATCCTCGCCTATTTCCACATCTCCTATTACAACAACGTTTTCCGCAAGATAGACAGTGGGATGTATGCGTGGATGTATACCTCTGTATGGCTTTACAAGAGCCACATTAGTCCTCCAGATCGTCAAGGACCTCTATGCACGGAAGGGTGTTGCCTTCAAGAAGTTCCAAAAAGGCACCACCACCTGTTGAGACAAAATCTATGGAGTTATAAACTCCAGCCCTGTGTATGGCGTGATCTGTGTCTCCACCACCTGCAATGGTAAGAGCGGAAGAGTTAGCCAGCATCTTGGCGGTCTCATAAGTGCCGTCTTTGAATCTGTCAAGCTCAAAAGCACCCATAGGACCGTTCCATATTATGGTCTGAGCATCAGAAATGATCTCTCTAAGTAGAGATATAGATACGGGACCTATATCAAGCCCCATCCATCCTTGGGGTATTTCCTGCCAAGGCACAAGCTTTGTGGGAGTTCTCTCAGAAAGCTCTTTGCCCAACACAAAGTCCACAGGAAGATAAAATTTTACTCCCAGCTTTTTGGCAATCTCCATTATGTCCCTTGCGGTCTCTATAAAGCCTTCTTCCACTATAGAACTTCCCACCTCGTATCCCATAGCCTTTATGAAAGTAAATGCCATGGCACCACCTACAAATATCTTGTCCACCCTTTTGAGCAGGTTCTTTATTATGCCTATCTTGGAAGATACCTTTGCACCCCCCAGCAAGGCAACCACAGGCCTTTGGGGGCTTACCATGGCTTTCTCAAAGTAGGATATTTCCTTCTCAAGAAGAAAACCCATAACCGCAGGCTTGAGAATTTTAGGTACTGTATAAACAGAGGCGTGCTTTCTGTGGCATGTGCCAAAGGCATCACTCACATAAACCTCTCCCAAGCTTGCCAGTTCCTTTGCAAAGCCCTCGTCATTTTCCTCTTCCTCTTTATGAAACCTCAGATTTTCAAGGAGCACCACATCCCCTTCCTTCATCTTATCCACCAATGCCTTCACACCAGGACCCACACAGTCCTCAGCCATTATCACATCCTTGTTTAGGTATCTTGAGAGCCTTTTGGCAACAGGAAGTAGGCTATACTTCTGGTCTTTCCCTTTGGGTCTTCCCAGATGCGACATTAGTATTACCTTAGCCTTTGCGTCCAGCAGATACTCAATGGTAGGTAAAGATGCCTTTATTCTCGTATCGTCCTCTATATTCCCCTGCGGGTCTATGGGCACATTAAAATCAACCCTGACGAGTACCCTCTTACCAGAAACGTTTATATTCCTTAGTTTCTTCTTCCTGATCACCATGTCAAAAGTCCAAGTCTATATCTTCATCATCAAGTTCCACATTTTGGTCCGATGCGAAAATACCCCTTAGGTTCATAGCTATATTCTTCAAAGTTTCAAGATAGTAGAGCACATCTTCGTAAATGTGCATCTGAGCTTTGTATCTGCTAACCTCATCGTAAGATAACTTCTTTGTCTTGAGAAGTTTTTTGATTGCAAGTCTTGACATGTAGGCTCTTGAAAACTTCTCCTGCCACTCTTTCCAAAAATCCTGAGTGTTCACAGGGCTTTTGACTATAAAATACTCAAGATTAGACATCTCTTCTAAAAGTTGGACATCAAGAGGAGTGTTTTTCATAGACTACCTCCTTATCATCATTATAACCTAAAAGTTCCCTTAACTTTTTTGCTGGATCTTGGCTTTTCATGAGGGTTGTGCCTATCAGAAAAGCATCAACACCTAAGTTCTCAAGCTCAACAATCTGATCCCTCTGACTTATACCACTTTCTGCAACTATATACCTTGCTCCCATGTCCCTTATCTGGGGCGCAAGCCTTTTGGATAGGTTTATATCCACCTTGAGAGTATCCAGATCCCTGTTGTTTATGCCTATGACCTTTGCACCCGCTTTGATGGCTTTTTCTCCTTCTTGAAGGCTAAAGACCTCCACAAGAGGGGTTAAAGATAGCTCATAAGCGTAATCTATAAGGTCCCTAAGAAGTGAGAAATCAAGTATTCGTGCTATCAAAAGCACAGCATCCGCACCAAAAGCCTTAGCTTCTTCTATCTGCACGGGGTCTATAATAAAGTCCTTCCTGAGTAGAGGAAGCTTTATTGCCTGTCTCACTTGATACAAGTCTTCAAGAGAGCCGTTAAAGTAAGTTTGGTCTGTGAGGACAGAGACCGCTATGGCACCTGCACTCTCGTATATCTTTGCTTGATGAACTACAGAAACTTCCTTTATCTTACCCTCCGATGGAGATGCTTTTTTTATTTCCGCTATAATTTTTGTGCCTTCTTTGTGCATAGCGGACTCAAAGGGTAAAATTTCCTTCTTTTGAGGTGGCTTTGGAAAATCCAAGCGCCTCTCTTTTGCCCTCTTTACCTCTTCCTTTTTCTTCTCCAGTATGCTTTCAAGAAAACCCATTAAGGATAAACTCTCCTGTAGGATTTTCCTTCCTTTTTATATATGGCTTCCACACCAAAACCTTTTTTGAGAAGTTCATCGTATATGCTTTTTGCCTTTTGGTAGCCCTTAACAGCCATCACCACACCACACCGAGGGTCTATCTCATCGGGTATAGGTATGAGCTTTGCTCTACCTTGGAGGAACTTTTCCGCCCTTGTACCCTCAGATATGGCACTAAAAGTTATAAAGTGGTCCGGCTTTTCTATAAAAGGATTGAGTTGCATGAGTATGTGCCTTACGTGTAATTTTACTCCCAAGGCATGGAACTTTATCCAATACCAAAGGGAAGGTTCAGCACCAACAGAGCTCTTTCTTATTTGAGCTATCACTTTGCCATCTTCTTTTTTAATGCTCAAAAGCTCGTTGCCCGTTTGCATGCACCAGTTTCTTATGTCCATTTCAAAACCGGGATCTGTAGAGATCACAGTGAGCACATCTCCTTCGTTTAGTCTTTTCATCTGCTCTGAGGTCATCACTACAGGCAAAGGACAAATAAGCCCAGAAAGATCAAGGATTTTGGTTTGGTGTTGTTCTCCAACTGTATTCATGAGACCACCTCACACCGCAAGTTTGATAGTGTCCTTTTTAACATTGTCATCAAAGCCGACTATATATAAATTTAGCAGTTTGGCAGACTTTTCAAGGGTGTTTATTAGCTCTTTATCGTAAAGTTCAAAGGGTGTGTTGAGGTAAAATACCACATAGGCTGAACCTTTTTCAAAAAATACAGGCACATACACAGCTAAATTTTCCTTATCTAAGAGTGTATCCTTGTTCTGTATATCTCCTTTAGCAAATATGGCTATCTTCTTGAGAGAAAACCTCTCCTTTATGTGAGTGAGAAATTCTTCCGGAGACTTGTCCTCTATAGCTCTATCAAGCAGAAAAGACAGATACTCTTTCTCTTTAGCTTCTTTTTCAAGCCTTGAGATGTCTTTGAAAAGTTCCTTATAGGATGCCCTAAGTTTCTTTATGTAATGTCTCTCTTTTCTTATACTATCAATGAAATCGGGAGATAGAGCAGAAAGCAAGAGTGCAAATAACAAAGGAATATGAAGAACGCTAGTTGACCCACCTACAAGTAAAAGCGTAAGAACACAAGCCAAAAACAGGAAAAGGGAGATAACTGGTAATCTATTTACGTAGAATATCGCAGGTGCAAGTAAAGAGAAAGTGCTGAGAATATCTTGGGTAAAAAAAGCAATGGGTGGTAACATAATAAAATCAACAAGCTTTCTTATGATTTTCATCCTTGCAGGGTAAAGAAAAGATAGTATAGACAGGCTTGTGTATATTGTGGTAAGAAAAATAATAACTGCTCTTTGCTCTATGGGTTTTTTAAAGGCAGACGCTATGAATACCAAAGCTATCAAGAGCCTGACTGCTAGAAGTATTAAATTTATATCCTTTAGCACAATAAAATAATATTTTAAGGAACTTCCTTTACTTTTGACTCTTCTTGTTCTATCTTTTTAAGGATCTCTGGGTCCACTATTCCTTTAAGTTCATCTTCTTCCATTCCTTTAGACTCTTCTTCCTTTACGTTGCACACACCTTGAGTACCATCAACAAAGTACATGGGTGTAGGACAGTTAACTAAAACTACGCCTTTGGGAACTGGAAAGTCTTCGTTGGGATACCTAAAAGCAGCAACGGACATAAAATCAAGCCATATGGGCAGGGCTACCTTTGCTCCTGCCATACCCTTACCCATACTTCTTTTTATGTCATAGCCCACCCACACACCAGTGACTATGTAAGGAGAGAATCCAACAAACCACGCGTCCATATAATCGTTGGTAGTGCCTGTCTTTCCTGCTATTATCCTTCCAAAAGATCTGGCAGATACCGCTGTTCCCTCAAGGACAACAGCTCTAAGCATATCTATAAGCACTCTCACTTCCTGAGGTGGAAGCACTTGCTCACAATTGGGCTGATGTCTTTCTATTACCCTTCCGTCAGGAGACACTATTTTCTCTATAAAGTAAGGTTGGCACTTTTTTCCCAAGTTGGCAAAAGCCTGAAAAGCAGAAGTAAGCTCAAGGGGTGTGACTTCTATACTACCCAAAGCCATGGAATAATAGGGTTTTAGTTCAATTCCCAGGTCCCTGCCTATCTGTATGGGCATGTCAAAGCCTATTTCAGAGAGGAGGTTCACGGTTGCAGTATTTATACTTTTTGCAAGAGCTGTCCGAAGGGTAACAGTGCTGTACTCCTGACCTTCGTAATTTTTGGGTGTCCACTCCTTTCCTGTGGAGGGATCATAGAAACTCCTAGGTGTAGCGTCTATTGGAGATACCTGCGTATAACCTTTCATGAGCGCAGCAAGGTATATGATGGGCTTTATGGCAGAACCTGGCTGGCGCTTTGCATAAACCGCTCTGTTATAGGAACTTCTCAGATAGGAATACCCTCCCACCATGGCTCTGATGGCACCCGTTTTTACATCTAAAGCCACAAGCGCACCTTGTAAATCTGGCAGTACCTCTGCACTGACTTCATCTTTCTTACTTTTCTTTACAAACCTCACAAGCACATAATCTCCCTTCTCTATGGGCATTTTGTTTATTTGCACATTAAACTGGTAGTCTTTTACCTCCACCTTTATGTTTTTGTCATTTACTTCTAAGACCTTGCCTATGTAAACTTTTCCAGGCTTTAGCTCCACTTTCTGCTCTTGATACCTCTTTTGAACTTCGTAAGGATCTTCTGGCAGAAAGGGTATGCCGTTAGCCTTTGCCACCCTCATTACACCCTTCTTTAGAACTTCTTGTGCGTGCGCCTGAAGATCTTTGTCTATGGTAGTGTATACCTTATATCCACCCGCCAAAATGACCTCCCCATAATTCTCCACAAGGTAATCCTTGACATAATCAAGGAAATAGTCCATACCGTAATATCTGTTTTCTAACTTGACCTTTATGGGCATAGAAGAGTAGCGCTGTAGCTCTTCTTGGGTTATGTAGCCATCTTCGTACATTCTCTGAAGCACGTAGTTTCTGCGTTCTTTGACCTTTTCAGGATTTCTAAAGGGATTGTATTTGGTAGGAGCTTTGGGAAGTCCTGCAAGAAGTGCCGCTTCATCAAGGGTGAGGTCCTTCACATGTTTTCCAAAGTATATTCTTGATGCTGCTTCAACGCCGTAAGCACCCTGCCCAAGGTATATGTAGTTTAGGTACATCTCAAGGATCTTGTCCTTACTGAAAGTCCTCTCTATTTTTATAGCCAAAAGCATCTCTTTGAGCTTTCTTTTAAAGCTTCTTTCAGGAGTGAGGAACAGATTTCTTGCAAGCTGTTGGGTTATAGTGGATGCTCCTTGAGTTATTTCCCTCTCTCTTAAGTTGGCTATCAAAGCCCTGAGGACTGCAACTGGATCAATACCAAAATGCCTATAAAAGTTCCTGTCTTCTGCGGATATAAAAGCCTGTCTTACATAGGGTGGAATGTCTTTTAATGGCACATAGTACCTTCTTTGAATGGCTACATCTCCAAAAACTCTGCCTTTGTAATCATAGATAAGTGTTGCTTCTGGAGGTTTCCAATCCTTTAGCTTCTCTACAGATGGAAGGTCAGAGGAAAGCACAAATATACCAAAGAGAGCACTTCCTAACAAGGCAACAAGGAGTAAAACTACAAACCTAAGCACATAATCAATTATAGTTTAAGTTATAATCCTTCAGAGCATGAAGGGATTTCTTATCACCTTTGAGGGTATAGACGGCTCTGGTAAAACCACGCAGGCAAACCTCCTTTATGAGTACCTTCAAAGAAAAGGCATACCAACATCCATCTACAGAGACCCAGGTGGCACTGCCTTGGCTGAAAAGATAAGGGAATTAATCATGGAGTTTTCCATGGATCCCATTACGGAGCTTCTCCTCTTTGAAAGTGCCCGTTCAAGTCTTGTATGGGAAAAGGTGCTTCCAGATCTATGTGCAAATAAGGTGGTAATAGTGGACAGATTTATAGACTCCAGCGTGGCTTACCAAGGCTATGGGAGGGAAATAAATTTGGGAACTGTCAATATTCTCAATCATATAGCCATCAGAGGTAGAAAGCCAGACCTTACCATAATACTCAATGTGAGTCTTGAAACTGCTTTAAGTAGAATAAGGCACAAAAAAACCAAGTTTGAAGACCCTGAACTTCTAAGAAAGGTAAGAGATGCATACATACTCATAGCCCACTCAGAGAAGGAGAGAGATATACGAATAGTTGATGCCAATAGGGATAAGGAAGAAGTTTTTAAGGAGATAGTTTGCATAGTAGAGGATAAATTAGGTCTTTGAAAACATGGAACTTGCTAAACCCATCTTATCAGTGATCTACAAAGAGGAAG
>ERZ1669249.83-NODE-83-length-57863-cov-6.993790_pt1 | contig 57863 bp, 58 predicted proteins | sample MGYA00579293_ERZ1669249 | MGnify/ENA primary metagenome ERZ1669249 (study PRJEB41166, sample SAMN08046057) | hot springs metagenome | biome: hot spring; feature: neutral hot spring; material: thermophilic sediment; isolation source: thermophilic sediment from... | reverse complement strand
TCTACACTAGATCGCTCGTCGGCAGCGTCAGATGTGTATAAGAGACAGATTACATACAAGGGAAGAATCCATAATAGGACACACGAAGAGGCACCCGATTATCGCTAGATACAAGCATGCAGCTAGGAGAGATGGAACATTACTCGGCGTCGAGGCCGAGATAATACTAGATAAGGGAGCATACGCTAGCCTCGGCCCATTCGTCGCATGGAGGGCGATAGTACATAGCACCGGGCCCTACAGGGTTCCCAACGCGAAAATAGATCTCGCAGCGGTGTACACGAATAAAGTTCCCGGAGGAGCGTTCAGAGGCTTCGGTAACCCACAGGTAACATTCGCGGTTGAAAGGCAGATGGATATACTTGCTGAGGAACTAGGCTTGGACCCAGTGGAGATAAGACTTAGGAACGCGTTGAGACCAGGTGATAGAACGGTTCATGGACAATTACTGGATCACGGCGTTGGACTAGTAGATGCCATCAAGAAAGCAGTTGAATTAAGCGGGTGGTATGAGAAGAGGAAACTGTACTCCGAGGCCAAGGGTACTATTAGACGTGGAATAGGCATAGCCGTATTCTATCATGGAAACAGTATTGGCGCGGAGGGGGCCGACTACTCGTCTGTAACACTAATCATACAGAGGGATGGAAGCATAATATTTAGGACAGGGTTAACCGATATGGGCCAGGGCTCTATCCAGGGCTTAATCAATATAGCTGCTGAAATACTGGGTGTCCCGCCAAGCTACTTCAAAGTAGAGTTACCGGATACAGCATCAACACCTGATGCAGGACCCACGGTTGCGTCTAGAAGCACTGCGATGGGCGGTAATGCAACACTTGTGGCGGCATATAAGCTAAGAAAAAGACTCAATGAGCTAGCCTCCTCTATGCTTGGATGTAGTAGCCCTGATGACGTTGTAATAGATGCTCCAAAGGTTTATTGCAGAGACGACCCAGAACACTATATAACATGGAGAGAACTAGTGGAGCAATCTTTCTGGAAAGGTGTTCCACTGCAAGAATTCGGCTACTATAGGGCTCCACCGGCAGAGTGGCATGAGGAGACAGGCACCGGTCAACCCTACTTCACATACACATTTGGCGCCATAGTGAGTGATGTGGAGGTAGACCTCGAAACAGGAGTTGTGAGAGTAAAAGACGCTGTAACAGTATATGATATTGGAAGAGTAATTAATCGGACTGGTGCAGAGCACCACGGTGTTGGAGGATATATCCAGGGTATGGGATACGCCCTAATGGAGGATACGTATTATAGCCCTGAAGGACACGTCTACAATACAAACTTATCGACATACCATATACCAACAGGCCTGGATATTCCAGAGAGAATACTAGTAGACTTCGTGGAGGCAGGGTATATTAGGGGGCCGTTTGGAGCTAAGGGGCTTGGAGAACCCTCTATAGTTGGCATAGCTCCAAGCATCGCCAATGCTGTAGCGCATGCATTAGGGAGTAAAGATGCGAACAGGGATGTAAATAGAATACCATTAACCCCAGATACGGTGTTCAGCATCATAAAGAAGCATGGATTAAATAAGAGGTAGTAGGTTTTAACCATATTCTTCTTTTTCCCTTATACCACTTTCCCTCCTCTCCCTTAAGTTAGATTCAATGCCGTAGTATAGGCTTCAGCAATCCATGGTCTGGTACAAGGTATATACCGTTAGGCCTTTCCTCTACTTTATTATTTATGGCGAGGTAGCTACCCGTATCCAGCTCCGAGTATACTTCCCGCATGGATTCAAGGATTACTTCCTCACCATTATCAAGTAAGCCAATATATCTCGATGGTATGGCATGATCTATTATCGGCTCAACCACGCGTACTAGTCCAGTGTACTCTGATATATTCAAGACTGGGTCTATGCATCCATGGGCTCCTCTAGAGTAGATAACTGGTCTAAGATTCACGTGAATTCCAAGTATATTTAGGTGTAGAAGAGTATTCTTTTTGAACCATAGATATTCAGCGAGACTTATTCCACCTCTATGCTTCTCCCAGTACTCGTCTACAAGCACCCATTCATCAACTCGTTTAAGCACTCCTCTATTAACGAGGTCCTCGAGGTCTTTAGTGAAGTCTTCTTTAACCCCATATATCGCGATATCAATGTCATTGTATTTACCGAGGATCCTTGAGGATCCTGTGACATATATGTCATTCTCTCTCACGCCTAGAGCATCTGAGATGATTTCCGCGACTACTTGTTGAATATTGTTGAGCCTGTTTAGAAACACGATGCTTTTCGACACCGGTATCACGGGAACCCTGGACTTAATGCACTCCCAGTCCACGGTGTTAATGTATCTCTCTAGGCGCCACCCGGGTATTTTCCCTGAGATATAAAGATCGTACCTAGGGTAGGCTACGATCATTCCTTCAGGGTGCTGGAAACCCTTAGCGATATATACTACTCCATTATACTCCCATAACTCGCCTTCAAGCATCCTCAAGAAAGTATCCCCACCTAGTGCCAATCCGCTATGTGGGCATGCTCTCCGAATACTATGGCACAACTCTTATATATTTTCGTCAAAACCTCCCGTGAAAGGATACTGCCGGGGTCACCGTACCTGTATTCACCATATCCTAGTAACAGTATTTTACTGGTATATGGCAGCAATAATACGGGATCATGGTTTGTCACCACGAGTAGTTTCCTACTTGAAAGCTTACCAATGATTTCAGCCAGCGCCCCCCTTCCCTCGGGGTCTATGTTGGAGAGGGGTTCATCCATCAATATTATCTCTGAATCTACTGAGAGAACTCTGGCCATTAGAGCTCTCTGGAGCTGTCCGCCACTCAACTCACTGATCTTCTTACCCCATGAATCCTTGGGTAATCCAGCCATTTCCAGTGCTGACTCAATTCTCCTATTTACAGTATGGCTGGATCTAAATGGCATACCTCCTTCGTAAGCCCTAATATAGCTTTCCACGAACTCCCAGAGCGTTATCGGTGCATCCCTCGGTATATGGAATTTTTGAGGGATGTAGGATATTGTTTCATATAATCCTCCACCCGAATTCTTCAGCTCAGTATTCCTGATCCTAACCGCTCCTTTTACAGGTTTTATTAAGCCTAGGATGGTGAGAAGCAGTGTTGTTTTGCCAGCCCCATTGGGGCCTATAACCTGTATTAGTCCAGGGCCCTCGAACACCGCGTTTAAATTGTTCAGTACCAGGGTATGTCCTCTCTTCACGGTTAAATCTATTAACTCTATAATCACATCAAATCCCTTGTGCACAAATCTATTTAAGGACTTATAAACATTTTGTGCATAAGGTGTGAAACCATGGGGCACGCATTGATCCCAGTAATCACCGTGTTAAGTCTGCTGGTTTCACAAGGGCTACCGTTTTTTTCTCTTCAAACCACCAGCGGAGTATATGTGGTTACTGTTTTCCCTAATCTGGTAAGTGATATTAAACTCCTACTGTGCGATGGTGACGTAGTCGATTATATTATTCCCCCAGGCGTAGATCCCCATGAATACCAGTTATCCATTAGTGACTACCAGAAACTAAAGAGGGCGTCGATAATAGTTTCAACAGGGCATACTGGTGCCGAAGCAGAGATAGAGGAGCTTGTGAAGAAGGGTGAGTTGAATGCAACACTTATCAATATACTTGAGATCCCTGGAATCAGGATTACCATTAATCCCTCCAGTGGGCAGGCCAATCTCCACATGCCTATTTACGATCCATTAAACTACATCCTCTTCGTTGGAAATCTGACAAGCACACTAGCGAAAGCCAACCCCTTGAAAGCTGATTGCTATAGGGATAAAGCCTTAAAGCTAGTAAACTCACTCATATCCCTAGTTAATAAGATGATAGGCAAATACCGTGACGTGTCCACTATAATAGACCTACCTGGAATACAATATGCCGTGGAATGGATGGGGTTCAAGGTAGTTAAATCACTTGTTCCAGAGCATGAGGTGCAACCATCCCCTCAGGATATAGCGTCTGTCGAGAGCTTCATGAAGAGTGGGAGTACTCCGTTAGTGTTTGTAACGTCGCCGGCCGCCTCTAGTGAAGGCAATGCATTGATCGAGTTATCGAAGAAATATAATGTAACCATAATAGAGGTTCCATCGCCGCTGGTTAATGGCTCCATACCTGATAAACTATACTATATAAGTTCTCAAGTAAGTGGTGTGAACATTAAGGAAGCCGGAGAGCCTTCTACGAAACTGGAGGGGCCTTCTCATCTAGCATCTGATCCCCTCTCCATAATACTCTATGTGGTTATAGGTGTCATAATAGGTTTAGCATTGTCTAGGTGGGTTTACAGATGACCCCAGATGCCAGAAGGAGATCGAGTTCCCTGTTAGCATGCATTATTGTATCCATAATTTTCCTAGTGTCCCTGGTGATTTCCTCCAGGGTCATAGGGGTTGATAGGGTTATAGCATACTGGTTAACGGGGTTATCGCTTAGCTTAGTCGGCTTGCTGGCCTATTATAGGGGGTTAGAGTTCCTTGTCTCAGGCTCCATACATAATAGTTTTCTAGCGGCTACCCTCGGCTACATCTTTGCATTAATATTCGGGGTGAACATATATTATTCGGCGATACCGGTTGGGTTGATGTTAACATATCTCGCCGGATACTTAATTCACAGGGGAATAGATCCCAACAAAGTATCCTCTTTCATGGTTTCATTCTCATCATCGATGGGTGTTCTACTAGCATACTACGTGTTAACAATGTTCCCTGCACAATATAGTCTATCCAGTATAATGCTAGGGGATCCTGTTCTAATGAGCAGGCAAGACGTCCTGGTGACTACTGTTATTTCAATAATTGTAGTCACAGTGGTTATTTCAATATACAACAAGATAATTTTATTAAGCATAGATCCCGTGTCCGCTAGGATAGCTGGTGTGAGGATAGGCTACTATGATTTCATCACTTACACCCTAATCGGTTTAGCCACGATAGGGCTACTACGTATCAGCGGTTACATAATGGAGCATGTAATGATACTCCTCCCGGCAATAGTGGGGGCAAGAATCTCTAGAAGCAGTAAGGAGCACTTACTATTAACACTACTAGTGTCAACAACGTCTACGATGCTGGGATATGTGGCTGCAGTAAACTATGGATTAAGCCCTGTAGGTGTAAGTGGTTTTATCCTTGTCATCGCTTTTCTATATGTGGCGCTCACAGGGTGGGGAAGATAGATGGGCGGGAATTCAAAGAAGAGGTTTGGTGTGAGCGTGCCCTACCATGTGGCGGAGAAACTGGATAATCTAGCCGGATTATTTCACTGTGATAGATCTACTATAGTATCGAATGCTTTAAACGAGTATATACATGAGAATCTCCACGAGGATAGGGAGCACAAGTGTCGTGGTGTAATAGTTGTTTACTCGCAGAGCCCGCTGCCCTCCTCTATTATTTCGAGATACAGCTCTGTTATTACATCGTATAGTGTTCATAGGATGGGGAATGAATTTATAATAGTGATAATAGTTGAGGGATCTTCTAAACTAATAAGTGAGTTGAGAAGACTTGTCTCATCAGGCTCCAAGATCCAGAGGTATCTCCCATTAGATGATTTAAACGTGTTAAGCCAGTAGATTAAATGAGCCCAGGTATGAACCGTGCCCGAGGCATTTGTATTTAAACCCGTGAAAGGATACTGGTTCACTTTTTTCACTATTGATGAGCTGAAGCGTTCAAGCGGATGTATTGAAACTACACTGGATCTAGGTTTATCAACTAGGGTTGTCTGCGTGGAGAACAATAGGTTACTACTTAGCAAAGGCATCGAGGTAGATGTTAGAGAGTTAGAGCCAAGCGAGCATGATAGGGTTGTACTGCTAGAGGAAACCGGGAGAATATATGAGGTGGTACTCCATACTGAAACAGGGTTCTATAAATTAAAGGCGACGGGTAAAACTACAGCGCCAACGCTCGAGATAAACGGCATCCATATGCATAGAATACAGGACACCGATCCGTGGCGCGACACGATCTCGAAGATACGGGCAGCTAGGGTTACAAGTGGTCTAAACATCCTTGACACATGTATGGGGTTGGGTTATACAGCTATAGCTTCTCTGAGGAGGGGGGCTAGTAGCATCTATACTTTTGAGATAGATGAAAATGTTGTATGGATAACTGAGAGGAATCCATGGAGCAGGGAGTTATCTAGTGATAGAATAAGGATTAATATAATGGATGTAGTTGAAGGCATCTTCTCACTAGAGTCAGAGTATTTTCATAGAGTAATACATGATCCACCTAGATTCACAAGAAGCACTGGTAGCCTATATAGTCTTGACTTCTACAAAGAACTATACAGGGTGCTCAGGCATGGAGGTATTTTATTCCATTATACTGGTGAGCCGAGGCGGCATGGGGCACCAAGTATTCTCAAAGGAATAAAGAATAGGTTAATGGAGGCCGGGTTCACCAACGTATATTATGATGCAGAGGCTCAGGGCTTCATTGGCTTCAAGAGGTAGTTATTCAAGGAGTTTTTCAAGAGGCTTGGATTCCCCTGGCCTGAGCCTTCCGAACTTTTTCTTTACTAATTCCACCAGCCATGGTGATAAACTATATACTCCATTCCTATGGTATAGTATCCCCTCTCTGACTAATTCTGCTAGTACACGTCTCACCTCTACTTCGATGAGTGTATCCTCGGTCTCTGGGAGGAGATCTCTATCTCCTTCCCGGATCTTCTTTTTCACTTCTTCACGTATATCTAATACTGCTATTATATCGCCTGCACTTATATGTCTTAGGAAGTAGTTTACAATAATCCTCTCAAGCCTGCTGAGGCTTCTAAGCCTGTTAATACCCTTGTTAATGTCTGTGTTATTGTTGTTCTGGCTACTCAAAGATATCCACCTATCAGTAATACCATGTATCATAGTAATAGTGCTCAGGGACCATAAAACTATTATTCCTTCTAGCTCTGCAGAAACCCTTGAACAAGCATTTATCACATCTAGGTGGGTTATCCCTTAGACATATCCTCCTACCCATCAGCCAAAAATAGTCATCCAGGGTGGCCGGGTCTATACCTGCCTCACTGGATATAGCCTCGTATCCTCGTCTAATAACCATCCTTAACAATATGTCTTCTTCACGTGAGACTTCCCTCTGCTCCCTTATCTTAACCCATAGATTGCCTGAAACCATCACTATTCCAAGCCTATACGCTATCCTTGATAAGTGATTGTCAACTGGGATCCCTAGTTTATCGAGAAACGTGAATGCCCTTCTTTTGACCAGGAATTTCGCGAGTAATAATGACTTCTTCTCAACAGGGTCTTCATAGGCTCTGAAAACCCTTAGGAGATCTACGAATCCAGGCTCCATTAAAGAGCCGTAGAGCCTCCCTCTTGATACCTCTATGAGCCTGGTAACCCTGCCCTCGTATAGTTTAGAGATTTTCAACCCCAAATCCCTTAGAAGAATAGTTCTGGCATCTATATCCGGTGGACTTGCACTACCTATGCTGAGCCAGGATTTAACTTCCTCGATTCTCACCTGTGCTAAGCGAGCTGGATCAAAGAACCCCGGGTCCTCCGAATACTTTTTCATTCCAAGCCTATATAGTAGATCAGCACCATGGTAGAACCCATCTTCAAGCATGGCCTCGTATGGTTTTCCAGGTCTACTCAGCCTATGATCCATGGCCGCCATGACTATAAAGTATCTGAGGATGTTTTCTGGGTTATCGTTGCAGGGCGGGTAGAATTTTGTATCACAAAGATCCAATGTATCAAGCCTCTCAATATTGTTTCTTAAGACTCTCGAAACCCTCTCTATTATTGATGTGTCTAACCCTACAACCTCCATAATACTCACCTTTATTTTATCTAGGGTTTTATGCTAGTTTAACTTATCTTTAAACTGGGAGTGGGAGAAAGAATATTAAGGGATAGTACTATGTCCGCGGATAGTATTAAAAAACGCTTGGAAGACGGGAAAATACTTGTTGGATTTATACATGAGTCAGTATTAGCAGGGGATTTTATCGCGGTGAATGGTGGATTCTCTGTAAAGATCGTGGCCGGGAAAACCGTAGTGCTTCATGGTAGGGGTAGGGTATGGTTATTGACTGGTGAAACATGTATTGCTATTAGTGAAAAAGGGGCTATAATAATTGATCACCTATATTGTGAAAAAGCCCTGCTCATAGGTATCCAATACCCGGTTATCGCACGTTACGTGAAGACTTTAGAGGCTTATACACGTAGGGTACATATTGGGGAACTCAACTCCGGTAAATGGGTGGCATCGTCGATGAGCAATGTGGATAAGGTGAGCGTTGCCACCGCTCTATTTATGGATCCCCATTCCCATATCTCGGAGATAGAGTATATGGATTCGATACATTATGGGTATTAAAAACACATATGGTTGCTTTGTTTACCATGGTTAAAAGCACTCGTTTAATCTTGTGACGGGGTTAGACTGCTCGAAACCTTTATCCTGGCTACAATTATCTTCTCCCTCAATAATACTAAACTATTATATAGCTGGTAGATTACCCCAGGAGTTATATTATCACCCGGCTTCAGCCTCTGCAGGACTCCCTCAAGTTGATCAATGATATCTATAGCATCCTCCAGTAGATCGATTATTTCATGGGTTGACATGTCTCAAACCATCCTCATATGATTTTTTGAGAAGCCTCTTGTTTATATCTACAAGGTGTCCCCTCAGCGTTTTCTCAATAGCCCACTCGATATCGCTTAATTCAATATATTTAGATAACTGCTTATCCACGGCCAGAGCGAATCCCAGGAGGGCTATATTTGATGAAACAACTGAGCCGCTCACTTCCATGCTGACTTTATTTGCATCATAGAGGTAGTAAGTCAAGCCCTTCCCGGATATTGCGGCTAGGATTGTATCTCTATGGGGATATTTAACTAGTGGGGGAGGCCATAGGAAGTCGTTTACTACTAGTGTTGTACCCTTATTCGCATACACTAGGCTCCGGGCTCCCTCAAGCAATTCCAGTGATATAATTGTATCAGCGCCTCCTACTGGTATAATCGGGCTTTCACCCTCACCTATTCTCACATGCACTATAACGCTACCGCCCCTCTGGCTCATACCATGTACTTCCGCGATACTGACGTCTACGCCTGCATGCATGCATCCCAGCCCTATTAACCTGCCTAGCGTTATTATACCCTGACCCCCTACGCCGGATAACACTAGATTAAACCTGGTCTTCATACTGCATCACCAGAGTTTCTCCCACTCAGGGCTCGGAGTGTTTTTAACAGTTATCGCTTTATAGGGACAGATAGACGCACATAGTCCACACCCATTGCAGAGCTCTTCTAGTATAATGGGCTTCTTCGATCCTGCTGGCACTATTATAGCTGGACAGGCCGTTAAGTTAACGCATGCCATACACCCAATGCACTTGTCTTCAACGATGGTATAAATGGGTAGTACTACCTGCTTCCTTCTAGCATCCCTCGCGACTTCGAGAGCACATCTCATACGTGAAACTATTGCTATTCGCTCACCCTTCAAGTACTCTTTGAAAGCCTGTGTAAGTAATTCTATTGATTCTTTAACCCTTAATGGATTAATAACGATAGTTTTAAACCCAGCCTGCTCCAATATCTTCTCCGGGAGTATAGCCGTTGTCCGCAACCCCATCGCTGTTATCCCAGTACCTGGATGCGGCTGATGTCCAGTCATAGCTGTTGTTGAGTTATCGAGTATTAATGGTATGACCTTGGAGTCATTGTAAACTATGTTTAATACCGGGGGTATACCGGCGTGAAAGAATGTAGAGTCTCCTATAACAGCTATCACTGTATTCTCTAATACTTTTCCGAATCCATGGGCTATGCCTAGGCTTCCACCCATCTCGAAGCACGTCATCTGTGTTTCAAATGGTTTTTGGTACCCTAGTGTATAACACCCAATATCACCGGTAAACACAGTATTTCTTATACCAGCCTTGTTAAGGGCTGTTTTAACTATGTAATAAGTACTTCTATGAGGACACCCAGCACAAAGCACTGGAGGGCGTGGTGGAATCGGAGGCTCGGTTTTCACCTCCCCAATGCTTTGCCATGGAGGCAGGGTCTCCCTGCCAATGAATTTAGCTACTGGCTCGAAGACCCTATCTATCGAGAGCTCTCCGTTTTCGGGTATCATGTTTTTACCATGTATCTTTACGCTTAAACCCTCATCAACAGCTATGTCTTTCACCTGGGTCTCTACCACGGGATCGAGTTCCTCGATGACCAGTACTTCTTTTGCATCCTTTAAAACTGTAGTGATAGGTGCTGGTGGAAGGGGGACTGGTAGGGAGACCTTGATTAATGTCACATCGTTTAAGGCGTCGAGTAGTCTAAGGGCTTCCTCGGCATGAGAGTAGCTAATCCCGCTTGCAATAACTACTTTACTCCTACCTGGATTCCACACGTATATAAATGGTTCCCTCCCCTCATTACGCCTTATAGCTTCCCATATCTTCATCATCCTAGTCTTCTGCTTCCTCGCGTTAGCTGGTACAAGCACCCATCTCTCATAGTTTTTATCGAAGACTCCCTTACACTTTTTCTCTGATGGTATATCACCGTTTAATTCAACTGGTTGCCTTGTGTGACTTACCCTTGTAGTGGTTCTAAGAATAACTGGGTGCTCGTATCTACTGCTTAGCTCAAATGCCTCCTTGGTTAAATAATATGAGTCCCTCGCGCTGCTGGGTTCAATAACTGGTATATGGGCTAGTAAACCGTACCACCTATTATCCTGCTCGTTTTGGCTGCTGTGTTCGCCTGGATCATCAGCTGAAACCACTACGAAGCCTTCTTTCACACCTGAGTAAGCACTACTCATCAATATATCTGCCGCCACATTAACGCCTACATGCTTCATAGCCGTAATGCTTCTAACCCCGGTTATTGCTGCCGCGTACGCTGTTTCAAATGCCACCTTCTCATTTATACTCCATTCGACATATATCCCGCATTTACCGGCTACCTCGCTTAAAGTCTCTATTATCTCCGTGGATGGTGTTCCAGGATACGCTGTTGCTACGCAGATTCCTGCCTCGAGTGCTGCTCTGGCTATTGCTTCATTCCCCATTAATAATACTTTTTCACCTTTTCCTGAAAGTATGTAACTCATGACCCGCACCACTATCTTATGTATGGTATGTACTAGTATATATACTATAAACTACATATATTCTCATGCATGACCCTATTTTTAACCCTATGTAATCCTGTAGCAGATTCTAACCCGGTGGATTATGTTATGAATGCTAGTTAACCATTGGTTGGTGGGATTCAATAATGAAAAAAGTTTATATATTACTATCCCACATAGTATAAATTGGTGAAGAAAATGGTTAGGAAGAAGAAAGTAGTATATGAGGACTCAGACATACTAATCGAGATAGCCCCAAGGGATATAGAGTTACCCGATGTAGTATACGATGCCATTAGAAACAAGGGCAGACCAGTATTCTTCCAGGAACTCGTCAAGGAGTTCAGCGGTATTGCTGGTGAGGATAGAGTACGTAAAGCCGTGAATCATTTACTAGCATTAAAGAAGATAGTGGAGTTCCCGGATGGAAGTCTTGGAACACCCGACATGAAGTGGGAGCCCACCACCATTAAGCGTAGACGCCGTAGAAGAACCCCAAGGCTGATGGATGTAGATGTAGAAGGAACCCTATACAAGGTAACCACTTAAGCCCTATCCTGGTTGTTTTTTTAATCATGCGTTTTTCCTCCTGGTACCCCTACCCCTATCTATCCACGGGCCACTCTTGTAGTTAACGCATTTCTCTATGGCTGGTATTATAATACCATATCGTGAATTCAGCTCGCATATAAAGTCATCTGGCACCAGTGCTAAAGACCCTCTCTTTGTCTTAACGATATATGCTTTATCCCTAAGTGCAGGCATGGCTTCCGCCTCCTCAACGATTAAGTCTAGGAATATAGGTAAACGGGTAGTGTTGATGAAGCCTCTTTGACGCTTAATCCCGTATTCGTCGGTGAAGATCTCGCCAATCCTCCTCCCATCATTACATATACCCTGCTGGTTACACTCTATGGTTCTAACTAGTTTAGAGGACGATATGATCTTGATTATTTCCATAAGCTTCCCATTATTATTTAAGCTGGGCTCCTGTGTCTCAGGCTTCTTCTCAGTCATCCTAGATGACTTTGCCTTCCTCAGGATGATCTCCTTTATTTCATCGAGGCTGCTCATATTATTTTGAGGGATGGCATGTCCCTCAGCGGATTTCACGGTATCTATGGAACCACTGGTTTCCCCGCTCACCCGGTCTTTATCCCTGGGAACCATGAAATCAGTAAGCTTCCTGGAACGGGGCTTTCTCTCTCCAGCCGGCATGTTTCTATCCTCAAAACACTATCCACGGGACAACAAATATTTAAACACGAGTGCTCGGCGAGTCTATTAGTACTGAAGACCGTAAAATATTTAAAAACCACACCTACCTATGGTTATTGAATTGGACATGGGCCCGTAGCTCAGCCTGGTAGAGCGGCGGGCTCTTAACCCGTAGGTCCCGGGTTCAAATCCCGGCGGGCCCGCTTCACTATTTTCCCCGTGGTTAAAGGAGATGGTTTACAGCTGGAAGTCTTATCTTTTAGGGTGAGGACGGTAAAAACTTATAAAGTTTTGTGCTTGCATTATAGCTGGATAATGAAATGTTGATGGGTACTGATGTCAAGATGCCCTAGATGGTAGCTGTAGGAGAGGGATGGGGGTAACCGGCCGAAGACCCGGCCAGGACTAAACCAGGCAAGAGCCGGGAATGTAGTTCAAAATCAATGAGCCACCCAAGAACCTCATCCCTCAGGACAGGGGGAGGTCAGATCCATGGTGTTAAGGCCTATAGTCAAGGAGGTAGATACTGGGATCTACGTTGTCGCTGGAACACCGTTCCTCTATATTTCACCAAGTAGGACATTATTGATGGCTGATCTCCACTTAGGCTTCGAGGAGGCGGCTTCACGGGGGTTGATATATAGTCTCAGAGGCGGCAGTGGATATGGGGGGATATTTATACCGCGAATCCAGTTGAAACGTGTCCTCCAATACCTTGACCAGGTATCCCAGGTAATCACGATAGATAAGATAGTTATCAATGGGGATCTAAAGCACGCGTTTGATAGACTACTCAGACAGGAAAGAGAGGAGGTAGGCGAGTTAGTTAAGAGGATCAGGGATATAGGTGTTAAAGAGGTAGAGGTCGTAAGAGGTAATCACGATAACTTCATAAAACCAGTTCTTAAAAAGTTGGAAGTAGAGTTTGTTGACTCTATTGAGGTAGTGGTCAACAATAAGAAGGTTTTATTGGTGCATGGACACGAATATGTTGATACCTCGGGTAAGGATATAGTTATAATAGGGCACGAGCATCCGAGCCTTAGATGCTTCGGAGCATATAGGTTTCCAGTATTCATGAAGATCCCTTTGGAAACAGGGGGTATTCTAATTATAATGCCTGCTACAGGGCCCTATCACCCAGGCATCAATGCATCTATCAACAGAGAAGAATATCTTTCCCCTATAGTGAGGAGGCATGCCATATTAGAGAATGCAAGCCTGATAACATGGCTGAATTTAGGCTCGGCTGAACCCATTACAGGTCAGCTTTTAGAATCAATCCCAACGCGTGGGATACTTGATGTGGATGGATTCTTATTGAAGAATATGGAGATCGCGGTGTTAGAGTTTAAGGACATCGAGATAGCACACGTGCTTTGCACCCCTGGATAACGTTTTCTCAGTTAATCGACCCCTCATCAATGAATCAGACTATGTCGGCTTCAGCATCAATCCCCTACCTTTGTAGGGATCGCTATTTTTAATTCATTTCAGGGTATATATCTGTTTCTAGTTTGAAGGTTTTACAGGATGCTTGCCCTGCTTTACCCGTTTAAATTTGTAAGCTAAGAACACAAGTCTATTGGCGACCCCTTAGCTCCCCGAGACCCATGGCTGGCCACGGGGAGGGAGCCGGGGGAGGAACCATGATAAACCACCCCACGAAGACCCAGAAAACCGTGGACGGAGAACGGTTTGAAAACACCGCTATTTCGCCTTAAAGCGGTTTCAAACTTACCGATCCCTATTCTACATCGTGGAAAGGCGTATAAACACTGTTTTCAAAATAAAATTATTTGTGAACTTAGGAGGTGCGGTGTATGCATGGGTATAGGTATGCTACACCTGCTTCTTTGATTATCTTGTTGGCGTTTATACTAATACCGGCTGCCGCGATTAGTGATTCAGGGTTACCGAATTACAGCTATATTAAATCCATCACAATATACGCCCCGGCGGTATCCGGTAGTGGAGAGGGAGTGTTATCTAAGACCACATTAATAGTGGCTTATCCTGGTGGTGGGAGGGTATTCTTCTCAGCTTTACCATATACTGAGCTAGATACCCAGGGGGCTGCTAGGATAGCTGCCTATATAGCTTCACTGGCAGCAGGGGTATCATTCAGCAACTATGATTACTATGTGATTACGGAGTCTAATGTACCCATCATAGGCGGCCCTAGTTCAGGTGGATTAATGTGTGTTGGCTTTCTCTCATTATTGATGAATAAAACCCTTAATCCAAGTGTAACGATGACGGGTATGATTAACCCTGATGGCACGATAGGGCCTGTTGGCGGATTGAAGGAGAAACTTGATGCAGCGGCTTCGAATGGATTTAAGACATTTCTTATTCCTAGGGGACAACGATACTATCAGTACCCAGTTATACAGGAGACGAGGTTGCCATGGGGTGTTATAAGGAGGACAACCTACCAGAGCATTGATCTTGTAGAGTATGGTAGAAGCATTAATGTATCTGTGATAGAAGTCGGCTCTATATTCGATGCATTCGTATACTTCACAGGTGTAGATATCAATGCCTCTAGTGTCCTCGAACCCTTACAGGTAAGCATGCCGGGAGAGATCGTTGACTCCCTCCTGAATAATCTGAGCACTATGGTTCAGGATACATATTCTTCGGCGAGCAAGGTATATAACTATTATTATAAGAGAACCCTGCAGATGGTTATCGATAATTTAAATAATACTCTTTCAAGCCTTTACTCCATTAAAGATAAATACCCAGTTTACACGTTTGTGCAGGGGTTCAGCATATATCCCACGGTAATATACTATAATCTTTACTCGAAAGTACTATCGAATACTCTAAGCATGGACTCTATACTTGACACCGTGAATACAACTCTTATTTCGATAGGCATCAGGCTTAATAGTATAGGGAGAAACCTAGATCTAGATGAATTAATATGGTTCTCTCTGGCTAAGGCGGTCTACTATAGGGCCGGCTACTATTATACGAATGCCTTGTCCTCCACAAGCAATAGTGATGAATTAGCATATTTATCCTACTCGCTCTCCTATGCTAAACAGTGTAGTATACTCCTAGATTTGATCGAGGCTTCGCCAAGTAGCTCTCCATCATCATTAATTAACCTAGTTGATACCAGGGATTTATACGCGGCGGCATCAACTATTTACTCGTATATCGAGGCCCTTGTCAATGAGGTGGGTGGGAATACACAGGTGTTAAGCGATGCATCAGACTACTATGGTTTAATGAATTCACAGATAGTCAACGACACCGTCACACTACTTGGTTTCACAATATATGTTATTGGTGAATCCACGTATGCGTTACACATGGTGTTTGATCAGAGTAATCTAGATGATGTCGCGTATGTACAGCAAGCCATATTAACAATGTTATCAAGTAAAATACCGTCATCACAAGTGCTACGATTCTTCATTAAGTATGGTTCCGAGGCGCTAGAGAACAGAGATTACTCTTCAGCGATCCACGGGTTTTCACAGGCATTCTCGCTTTACCTGGTTCTCGCATTAACTCTAGAGGGAAACTCTAATACTAGTACATCTTCCCAGGGAGGTGTAGCATCCTCGAATACTACTACGTCATTTATACAGATACCTGTAAATCAACCCATAGCCAATACTACTCCTGAGAACCAGCTATCAAGGGGATTAATCCTGAAATACCTAGGAATACTAGTCATCACAGTTGTGGCTATATCGGTAATCCTTGCACTCAGGATGATAAAGTACAGGTAGTGGTATAGCTAGTTAAGAGGGTTTAAACAACACTATAAGACGCTTATAAACCAGTTTTCTCAAGTTTTTAAGGATGTCTTCGATTATATTATTACCTGGTGATTATCAATGTTGCTATGGTTTTATGATCCCTTTACAATGATAGCGCTTATAATAGTATACATTATTGGATTCCTAGTATTAATGGTTACAGCTGGCTATATTGCCCCAAAGGTGGCACGTAGGTTCGCCAGTAGATTCTCCCTCTCATCATCCATGTTCCTGATAGGCCTCCTAACTATTGGATCGAGTATTGCAGGGATATCGCTTGTAGCATATGTATTAATTAACTATATTGGTGCAGAGTTCACGCTGGGCTTCATTGTATGGCTCGTGATCTTCATAGTGATAGCCAATATGTTCACATATATTCTCTCGCCATACATGATAAACCTTCTCTACGGGGCTAGACACGATGAATGGTTACAGAAGGTAGTTGATGAGGTAGCATTAAGGCTCGGTTTAAGTAACCCACCTAAGGCAATGATTGTAAATATGCCTCCAAACGCGTTTGCCTATGGTAACGCTTTGTCAGGTAGATACGTGGCTGTGTCAAGGGAGCTTATCGAGATGCTTAACGAAGATGAATTAAGGGCTGTAATAGGGCATGAGCTGGGCCATCATTTACACAGGGATAACTCTATAATGTTATTCATGGGGCTACTGCCCAGCATCATATATTATCTAGGTGTCTCCCTGATAAGGGCAGGCATAATTTACTCGTCAATGAGGCTTACATCGGAGAGGAAGAATAGTGGTTCAGGGGGCTTCATATTAGCTATAATAGGTATATTAGCAGTGGTAATAAGCTTCATTGTTCAAATACTCGTACTAGCCTTTAGCAGGCTTAGGGAATACTATGCAGACACTACTGGAGCTTATGCTTCGTCCCCATCGAACATGCAGAGGGCGCTTGCAAAACTACACATATACTATGAGGGCAGCGGGAGAGCCCGAGAAATGGTTTCAACGAGTAAGTTGAGAACAATGTTCATATATGCCTTCACAGAGGCGGTGGCTAACCCATTATACCACTATGGTTCATTCTATAGAAGTCCTAAGATAGATGACGCAAGCATAGATGAAGTAATACAGGAGCTCAAGAATAAAGAAGTAAATAGCATGCAGGAATTCCTCTCAACACACCCCCCAATACCCAAGAGGCTCCGTTTCCTTGATGAATTAGTTTTTAAGGCGTAGGCGTCTCGGTGGGTATTTTGGATCCTATATCTTTTATCCCCATGTTAGCCACTATGGCCCTGATAGACTCGGTGGACCCGTGCTTCTTCATATTATACACTGGTATCCTCATATCATATACTGCAGGCAGAATGAGGAAACTCGTTGAGGTATCAGCAGTATTTATATCAACTGTTTTCACCGGGTACTGGGTATTCGGGTTTCTATTGAAAAGCGTGTTCAGCTGGACCTCGGTTTCACCTATTTACATATTTATCATAATGATAATCTATGGGGTCTCAATGATCATCTATGGCTTCCATAATTTAATCAAGGAGAGGAATAACAGAGAGGATGGAATCTGCAGGGAGGACATGGTTGAGTGTAATCTGTCAAGGAGAATAGGTTTACAAAAACTCCTGGAGACAGGGGGATTAATTTATATTGCTTTAACAGGGTTTATTGCGTCCTTCACGCTGCTCCCCTGTAGTGCAGGGATGTATGTTATCTATATTATGCTGACAAGTGGCACACCTTTCCCCATATGGGCGTTCTACACGTTCCTCTATACAGCGATATTCGTTTCACCGCTGGTTCTCATCACATTGATTTATATAGGAATAACGAAAACCAGGATACATGAGAAACTAATCAGGCACCAAGCCTCCTTGAGAATACTCGGGGGTCTGATAGCGGTTGCAATAGCGGTATATGTCTATCTATACCGTTAAAAACAGGATTAGAGATAATGGTTCAAGAATAAGAATAATAATGGGGTACCGTAAAATGCCTGGTAAAAGCACTAGTAAAAATAAGGGTGGGACTAATAAGAGCAATGTGATATTCTTACTCATACCAGTAGTAGTTTTCATTACTGCAATAGTAATACTACTAGCATGGAACCAGCCGGGTGGAAGCAGTGGTAATACAGCTTTCTATCTTGGCACCAGTAAATACATGAATATAGATATTACCAGTAGTGAGTGGAAAAACATATACAATAACCTAACACAGATAGCGCGACTCAATGAATCCACTAGGATAATAATGTTTGGCCTGACCACCTGTCCCCACTGCCATGCACAACAAGAATTCTTCGAGTCTGAGATGTCTGGTAAAGTATTATACTTATGGGTCGACATGGATGAAAAGGCTGGCTCCCTTCTCTCCCAGCTTATAAATCTAGAGATCTCAAAGGGAGTACCACCCCAATACGCTTTAGGAGTACCTCATATCATCGTACTAGATAAGAACGGTGAACTAGTGGCCGTGGTAATAAGTGAGGCTAAGGACAAGGGGTTCTGGGATAGACTCCTCTCTACTTAGCTCCTTAGATTTTAAATAATGTAGTTACCATGAACTTTAGCCTCGACCTCGATGGCCCTAACTATTTCGTTGATCAGGGTCTCAACATCTACTCTACCGGGTATCCCGGATATCTTCCTATGTCCTCCCCCACCATATTTCAACGCTATTTTTGATACGTCGACATAGTCGCTGCGTAGGTTAACTCCTCTAGGATATCTAACTATATACACATGTGAGGTGAATCCGTTCTTCTCGGCTACGCTTATCAACTCACCTGGATGGACCCTGGGATCTACGTCGGGGAAGACCAGTATTTTGACTCCATTCCTTTCTACTAGCTCTGCCCTGCCAAGCGCTTCTCTAATCAGGTTTTCGTAAATGTTTTTGACTTCAAGCCTGTATAGTTCTAGCATCCATCTAGGAGCTATGTCACCGGCTAGTAGTGACTCTAGAACTCTATACCTTGTCTCCCACTTGTAGAATCTTAGGATACGTCTATATATAGTAGTCAACTCGTATTTGCCTTGGAACCAGTCGTCGTCGAAGGCTAGCTCTATAAGCATCGTGACAAATCTATCCCTGGCAGCGTTCACGAAGTTTGCTGAGATATCTGCTGTAACAGTGAATGGATCATTAATATATGAGACAACATCACTGAATTCAATAAAAGTTTTTTCAACCCCTTCGGGCCATAGATGGTGATCTAGCCATTTAACTATACATCCCCTTTTACGCATCGCGTTAAATAAATTCACATAATTATTTAGATCAGTTAACTGGGGGTTTAAATCGGCGACCACTATTTCGCTATAGCCTTCCTCAAATAAACTCATTAAATACTTAAATGTAGATGTAACGGAGGAAAGTACCTTCTTATCGGGACGCGTGTAACGTGAAATAATAGTGTTTGATGCAAGCCCGTCTATATCCCAGTGCGTTACAACGGCTTTCCTCATACCGGAGATCTCCACCACTCAGTTAATACAAAACATAACTAATATGTGGGTGGTATTTATTTCTATCCATACTATCGTGGATTCGATGGTATGGATGGATATATCTCGATCTCCTTGATGAAGCTAGAGATAATGTATGAATCGGATTGAATCACCACTGAGAACGGTATTAACCCCACTTCGCCCACAGTGATCTCTACTGGTATGCTTGTAGATGTCCTACCCGGGGTCTCAAATTCCTTCCAACTAACACAGTTCCTGCTTGGACAGGATACTTTAACAATGGCTTTAACAGGGGTTTCCAGGGTATTCATGACCTCCACGATAAGTGTGAAAGGCGTGTTTGACATCGGTTTTCCAGGTATTTTAATATCCTTTATCTGGATGCCCTTTAATCTCTCATCTATATACCTCAGTGACTCGTTTAACCATGTCTTTATGATTTTAGGTGACCAGAACTCTGCCCACCAGTAATCGCTATCAAGGGCATGCCATAACGCCCATCTAGCCTTCTCACTATAAGGATCTCTTCCCTTAACCAGCGATTCATACGCCCTTATCTTCATATAGGCGTCAACTACTTTAAGCCAGTATTCCTCATGTTCTTCTTTTTCCCCTCTCCACTTCCTGAACGTGCAAAGCCATGTATTAGTAGGGATCTTCATAAGTATACGTGTTGCAGGTAACTCCTCATATACCTCCCTCAGATTAGCCAACCTTAACACACCTTCATCGCTCAGGGATTCCAGGAACAATAATAGTTTATCAAAGTACAATGCTGTTAAAGGTGGATTACTTGCGAAAACCATCCAATTCTCACCATCTAGTGCAAGGGTTAGCATCCTACCTGGTATCCCCATGATCTTCCTGGCTATGAGAAGTGATACCTCATACGCGTTTCTCCAAGCGTGGGCCTCGCTCGTGAAATTGTTTTTAAAGCTTAATACATCGCTTAACTCATGGTCCCTAAAGTACACTACTATGTGTTTCCCGCTCTCTTTATTTAAAGCAACATATGGTTCGTAGCTAGTGGTTTTCTCTCCTTCAGCCATCTCGAAATGACATTTATCATCTAGAATAGTATACTCTATCCCGTTATCATAGTAAACATCTATCATCTTCATCGAGAAAGCCATCTCAGGAGTCCATGCTCCAAGCGGTGTTATCCCTAATACCTCCCTTGTAACAGATACCCCATACTTTACTTCGTCCCGTACTATATCGCTTAGCCCGAGTACATCTACTAGGAAACCACCTATTGTATGGGCATAGATACTAGTTAGCACATCTATCTGGCCCCGTTTATATGCATCCTTATACATATTCATGGTTTCCTCTATCAACTCAGCTTTCTCGCTACCAGGCTCAATCTTTTCCCCGGTTGCGAAGACTACGCCATGCTTAACAGCGGTGTCCCACTGCTTAATCAAACTCGGACTCAGATTATAGGTTGCATGGTAGTCACGATGCTTCTGAAGCATTTGTGCATGATACCTGTAGGGTGCATCACCATATGGCTTAAGGGAACTACCATATGTATAGATAAATGCCCATGGTCCATGAATCGCGCCATCGGGTAGGTAATTCGGGGCTTGGTGGTGATGCCATACAAGTGCCAGGTTTTTCGGCTTAGATTTCTCCTCGGCATCATATACCATGTATGTTAATTCGTCCACTACGATATCCCCTATCTTCAGGTAGACCTTGTATATGCCTGGACTGCTCGGCGTGTCGTAAGGTATTATGCCGGCTATTAAGGAGCCCCCTACAGTGATGTCCCCGTCGAAGATGGCTTTCTCATCATCATACACCATGACATGCATTTTTCTTTCTCCGCTACCTGATACGAGGACATGTATTTTCGCTTCTTCACCGGGTTTTAGAATCGGTTTATTAAGGATTAAATACGCCTCTATATCACGTATTTTCCTGGGAGGTATAAGCGACATATCGATCCCACTGCTACAATGCGTCTCTGCCTCCAGCCTGACTCTTAATACTCGTATATATCTTGATTAGCTTATCGGCCGAACTACTCCATGAGAACTGTTTGGAATGTTCCACGCATCTCCTCCTGAACACAACTGATCTCTCCCTGTCTTCAACTATTTCGAGAACAGTCTTCACGGCATCGATCATTCCATCTACATCAAGTGGGGGGAACAGTGCACCCGTTCCATCTAGGCTATACATCCTCACATCCTTGATGAGGTCTCTGAACCCGCCTGTATTAGATGCAGCAACAGGTGTACCTGAGGACAAAGCCTCTAATACCACTAGTCCGAATGGCTCATACCTGCTTGCTGCTAGAAAGACTGAAGCGGCATAATACAGCATTAAATAGTGTTCGTGGTCAATATATCCTGGTAGAATCCTCAGGTTATCCGGGAACAATAATTGGTACTCTATGATCTCCCTTAACAACTCCTCTGTACCGCTTACAGGGATCACCGCTAAGACGACTCTAGTCCGTGGTACTTCTACTAAGAGCTTATCCATCGATTTAAGCAGTAGGTCTATACCTTTTTGTCTCGTGGATCTACCTGTGAGCAATATTAATGGTCCATCTTGTTTGAATGGCGAACTAATTGAGACCCCGTATTTATCAATGAGCCTGTTAATGACATCTCTTAAATAGGGATCAGGGTTTTCAACGTTGACGAGCCTTAATTCTTCCCTAAGCATCTTATCCCTGACTAACCTACGTGCTTCATAGCTGAAGGGATCCCTGTCACCAATATACTTCGACACTGTATCCAGGACCGTGCTCCAGGTCCATGTTGATGCATTAAACACATAGTCTACTCTATCAGCATTATCCAGACCTACATATCTCACAACGTCTCTAGTATATCCTTTACTAACTACTATAACCCTATCGCTTGTCAACGCGGCTAGCTTCTCGATCCAGCCGCCTGATGCATAATAATATTCCTCGAACGACTTAATCCCTAGCTTGCCGCGGACATGGTCCTTACTCCATATGTTCAACCCCCTGGTGATCTCTTGGAGATCCATGAATCCATGTGAAAGCAGATGCACATGGTATACTATACCTATAGGTGTACCCCTCCTAGTTGATTCAAGGTTGATGGCGAGAAGCGCTGGATAGCTGTGCCAATCGTGCCCATGGACTATGTCGGGTATCTCTCCTTCTCCAACTATTTGATTAAAGTACTCCCTGATCACCCTTGCGAAAACAAGGCTCTTCGAGACAAGGTTTGAAGAGTAAACCAGGGGATCCTCTAGTATACCGCCGGAGACTATATAGTGTTTCACTGGTGCATTATACTCTAGTATGGAGTACTCAACGCCGTCGATACTGGTTTTAAAAACCTCCCTTTTAAATCCCTTATTGGTTTTAAGGCCATGGCTCGGCGTATATATTTCGACGTCGATACCTTTCTCTACTAGTGCATTAGCGAGCCTTGGTGGTACTTCGGCTAGTCCTCCCACCTTCCTAGTATATATTGATTCAAACGTGAACATCCATGCTTTCAAGCTGAAAGCACCCTCCACTATATTTCCAGGATCCAGGATATACTTGTCTCATATTCCTCACCAGGTTTCAATGAGAGCTGTTCCACGAACATTATTGCCAGACCCTGTGGTATCTCCATAAATCCTTTCTCGGTTCTAGAGTATGATGAGAGCTGGGCAACCCATACCTCGTGATGAGTATTGCTCTCTAACCTTATGCCTGGGTAGACGGGGGATTTTATAGTTATTCTCTCGGTGCTGAATACCCCTACCTCACTTACATCTCTGCTTACGCCGTTTATGGTGTAGTATGGTTTCGCCTCGTTCTCTCTATCTATCTTCCATGCAACATGGTACTCTATGCCTAATTTAGCCGTGAACTCTCTATCACCGATGTTTCTAACCCTGAACAACGTGGTATGACCATTGCTTGTTAAACGCACCATTTTTTCCGCTGCAACCATTACTGGTGGACTGCCATACTGGTAGAACCCGCCTAGGGCTCTTAGAACAACCTCTCCTTCCTCTCCTGAGGCTACATGGTAGTTCTTTAACGCTAGATCGCTCATGTCTTTAAACGGCGTATTGTTTATCCAGTCGTAGAGACCTGTATCCGGGCTCCATAGATGTAGCCTCCAGCTCACCCTTCTATACCAGTCTGGATTGAATCCAGGTTTATTTAGGTATGGCTCACCGTATCTTGTCATAGTGTCCTGTAGATTATGCTCGAACCCCTTGATTTTCACATCGTACTCGAAGAGTGTCCCGCCATCACTTGGCTTTATATATAGGTTTTGCATCGGTGTCTCAAGTAATAGTTCTGATAAGCCATCATAGTCGAAATCTACCATCATCTTTCTGAAGTCCTCGCCGCTGAAGTAATTACTTTTCTCCTCAGCCCACCTCTCAACCTTGAGGAGTTTCTCATATATTGCCTGCCTCAAGTGCGCCAGATACACGCCTCCAAATAATCCATGCCAGTATGCATCATTACACTGTGCAAGGAGATACTCTACTCTTAGCTCTCTAGGTAAATCACCAGCTTTCTCCAGCTTCTTTTTAACCCATAACATCTTCTTATGCATGTTGTCTGCTTCCTTGTACTTCACCAGGAAGTTTCTGAAGAAACCTCTGCTCCACTCAAGCATTTTATCATAGCTCCCAGTATCGAGGTATAGTAATCCTTTAACCCCGTATTCACTAAGATATTCGCTTGGATGGATCATAGATACCCTGCTACGGGTTCTCCTCATCAAGTCTAGGAATGCGTAGAGCCAGCTTCTACTATGTCCCGAGTCCATCCACTCCCCAAACTTCTCCGCGTCACTGCCCCATAAGATGAGCCTCGCTGGATCACCCTCCTTTATCTTACCGATAAGGTACTCGAGGACCCTCTGCGGTGGTTCCCAGGGCAGAATATACCTTATCCCAGCATCTATGAAGAAGACCCTTACTACTTGTCCACTATCCTCAGTGATCCACGAGTAATAAGCCAGGTCATGGGGGTACCCTGTCTTGGTTAAGGTTGAGTCATCTATGAACACGTACTCTAATCCAAGCCTCCCTATAACCTCAGGTAAATGCGGCTCCCATATTCTTTCAGGTATCCATAGACCCCTCGGCTTAAAGCCCGAGAGCTCCTCAAATATCTTAATGTACTCCCTTATCTGGTATTCCCTGTCGTCCCTCGGTATTATAGGCAGTATTGACTCGCCAATACTACCAGCCATGAATTCAAGTGAGCCTAGATCGCCTAGTTTAAAGACTTCTTCAAGCCATTCAGGGTGGTTTTTAGCTAAGTAGAGTAGGAGGGGGCCACTTATATGTATCGTGAACTTCAGGTCAGAAAAGGACTTGAAGACATCTAGTAATAATTTATAGCTGTTTTCAAATATCTTTTCATTTATCCTCTTTAACTGACCGGTGGGCTGATGGAAGTGAAGTGCAAATATGAAGTTTACCTTTGACATATATACCACCTACTCGATTATTTCCAAGAGCAGTTTCTTAAGTGTTGAGATAAGCTCGCTATATGAAATAATGTTTTCACGTAGCCTCCTTAATTCTTCTACAACGTCTCCAAGACCAAATATGTTAAGTAGCCATGCATCGATGTCCCCTTTGTTGAAGTGATATAGAAGTGATTCGGGCGGCACTTTCTCGATCACCTCGATGAATTCCCTTATAGAGTGAGCTACTAAACCAGTGTGCTCACCGGTTGGCAGTGTGAAGTGGAATGCCTTGTTATCCGGTAATACTAGTCTGCCAAGTACACTCTTTCTATTCGCCTCGATTTCACGCCTCACCGCTTCCACAAGGACTCCCAAGGCCTCCATGAATAACCCGTATGCTATATTGGCGTTCTTATATGGTGAGAAATATGAGTGAACCTCACCAATTGACCCAAACTTGGTAGCCATATAGTAAACATGATCGCTTATCGTGAGCAGCTTCCACAGCCTCGTGATCTCAGGCTTGTTCACAGCTTTTATAAACGGCCTGATAGCTGCAAGCGCATTATATGCTTCACGCTGTATCTCGTTTCCCAGCCAAGCACTTAAATCCCTTTCATCAGCCCAGCTTATAGAGGACCATGGAGGTACATCTATCACGTCTCTAACCGGGTATCTCTCAACTACTTCACCAGGTGTTGAGAAGTAGAGGTGCCCGTACTTCAATACTTCACCAGGCAACCACCTAAGAAACTCGTGTATACCTGTCTCAGGCCAGTGATGCTCTCCGAAGGTTTCATAGTCTACGGCGATGAATATTACATCGCCCGGTGTGGAGGCCAGCCATGAAGCATACTTGTCAGCTGTCAATGGATATTGATCCCATTTCCTATCACTGAACCTGAAGCCGACATCATCGCTTAGCCTGTAGTTCCTTGTTAAAACCCTTATATTACATCCGAAAGCCTTATATACGTAGTTAGGGCTTCTCCACCCGAGAACCCGGTCCACGCCCTCCGTTAACACTGCCTTATAGCCCTCGGAGTCGAAGAGGCAGGCTATATCGTTGTTATATGTGAACTCTGTGTTCTCGATTGAAACAGGCTTGAAGCCTATAGTCTCCTCAATTATCCTTCTGTGTTCACGTATCTGTTCTCTGAGTTCTTCAAACCCATAGTAGGGTAGGAATGCCGCCATGCTGTGGTAGTATGTCTGCTCAATGAATTCAATCCTACCCGTCTCAGCTAGTTTCCTGAATAAATCAACCACATCAGGCCTCCACTTCTCAGCCTGCTCTATGAATACACCGCTTATGCTGAAGCTGGCCTTGAACTCCTTAGAAGTATCCATGTATCTCTTCACGTTCTCAAGTATTATCTGTGTAGCAGGTACATAGCATCTATGGGCTGCTCTCTCAATAACCAGCCTGTTAAGCTCGTTATCGAAGACTATGTCCTCGAGATCTTTTAACTCAAGTCTACCGCTCAATGCTTTTTCAAGCAGTATTGAGTGAAGATTTCTCCTTAACCTATATGGTTGATGGACCTCGAACATTAAGACTATATCGGTCAAATAATCCACCCCCTATAGATCCTGCTTGCTTCATATAAGCCGGCTATAGGTATGGAGACCCAGTTGGGCCTATAGAGGGACTCATAGTAGACCTCGTAAACAGCCCTCTCAATGATCCATGGGTAAAGGAGCCTCCCTATCTCGGAGACCATTTTATCCCTAGGTACTCCAAGTAGTTTACTTGAGTCGATATCCATTGAGTAGGAGTAAACCATTGCCTTTACATGGTTAAGCCTCCACTTAGTAGAAGGATCATCCTCGATCATTAAACGTGAAACCTCATCCTGGCTTCTACCACTGTAATGCATTATCGCGGCGTGTGAGAGATAGTGGAAGCTCCTTATCATCGACGCCACATCCCTTGTTACAGGCTCCTTTGACAGTCTCTCCTCGATACTCCTACCAGGCTCCCCCTCGAAGTCAACTATGATGAAGTCCTCCGCTATGTTTTTAACATATATCATCTGCCCAAGATGCAGGTCTTGATGTATCCTAGCCTTCAATAAACCATTGTAGACCTCGAGCAGTGATATGGCATCCTCCACTATGTCCCGGGCCTTCTCAAGCATGCCACGCCAGTAATCCAGTCCCCCTGTATTTATCTCATCCAATCTCTTCAGGCTTCCTGAGTACATTTTCTCGATGCGTGAACACCACTGTTTAATATCACTACTTGAAGCCGGCTCAACGCTGAAGAAGCCTTCACTATCCTTATTCAAGGCTTTGTGAAGACCTGAAATAATAATACCGAGCTTCGAGGCGAGCCCGAGCCTAGACCCACGAACCTTACTACCCAAGTACTCTAATAATGCGTTGTAGAAGGGATAGCCGCCATCACCGGCCCCCTCTACATACCTTGAAAGTACACCGGTGGTCATATCCTTATACTTCAAGAACGCAATAATCTCGGGGATATGAGTGTACTTCTCTTCGGTAAGTTTCCTCAGCATCTGTGCCTCAATGTTGACCACCGGTATTACTCTATAGCTTTTTAAAACAAGCTTGCCGCCATTCTCCGCCTCATATAGGGTAACCGAGTTCGTTGACTCAAACGTGAGGGGTTTAGCCTTAACTATCTTGGGTAGCCTATTCGACCTGTGATACTCTATCGAGACACCTTGAATCATACTTATAAGGTCCATGTAGGAGGAAAGATACTCTGCCTCTACATAACATTCATTATCGAGGCAGAATCCACGTGACTCCAAACCCCCTGGCAGATCACTGACTTTCGCCAGGGGTAGGTGAAAAAATATGTCTCCTGATCTAAAAAATAATAGCAATACGTTACCGTAGTTTACCTCATCCACGACCTCTACATTTACCCTGGTATTCTTCCAGGGCCACCACCTGGCCTGGGGAAGATAGCTGCCTATGATGTGCTCGAATAGCTTACCCATTTTAAACGCCTATTCTAACCCTCTATGGTTTTCAATATCATGGATAAATATTCTTTCAAGTCATCCACGTTTTTAACAATGTTGTTTTCGAGTAGATAGACCAAATACTCGTCACCAATAGATGTCTTAACCCATTCAATAAGGTATTTCCTCACATGTTCATCCAGTATCTTTTTATCTACAAGTTCATTCTCTATTATAGCTAGTAACTGCCTATAGTTCTTGAAGCTCAGGGGCACTATATTGCCGCTAAATGGATCGGTCACTATGTAGGGGGAGGCTTCTTTTCTTGATTTAACTACTTCAAGCGCTTTCTTGAACTTTACCCCTACCGGTGTAAGTAAGTATAATCCATCCCTGGATTCAATAAGGCCTTTTTCCTCGAGTTCCCTGAGGTATCTTTTAATAGTTCTAGGCGAGATACCCATCCTGGATGCAAGCTCGTGAATCGTTACCCCTTTCTCATCTATGAATTCCACTAGTTTAATATTTTCACCCATATATTTCGCCTAAAAATTATCTAACTTTTCCTAAATATATAAACCTGTATCAATATTCCGCTAGTAACAGTTTTTCCTTGTCTAAAAATCTTATTGATATAATCATTGAAATAAGTGAAGCAAGTAAGAGTACGGTGAGGCTTACTGTAACCATTGACATCCTACCATATATATACCCCTGTATCACCAGAATGCTGTGAGTGTAGGGTATAAGCATTAAGGGATATAGTATCGATGCTGGGAGCTTAGGGAAGTCAATCATCCAGCCAACTATGAAGAATATCACTCCAAGCGATGTCACGATCCCAGCTATATTACTGGCGCTCCTCAACCCCCGTGTCCTAGCTATGAAGGGTGTTGCAATCGATATTGATACCAGTATTGTTAGGAAGGTTGTAGCTATATGTAGGAATATCAGCACTGGATCCATTACTATGAATATGCTGCCGCCGAGAGCCATTATCAATAGGATGAAGTACGCTAGTATCCCACCTAGATCCGCTAGAGATGCAAGCACTCCGAGAAATGACGCCACCAACAGCTTCGAGGAGAATATTTCGGTGATGGATGCCGGGCTGGTTAGTAGCATTTCAATAGTCTTCCTCTCCCGCTCCCCAATTATCCCATCAATCACGTATGATGAAGCCGGGGTTACAACGAATGAGAAGCTTAACACTAGTAGGCGGGCTATAATACTCTTCAATTCCTCTTCAGCCCCCACTGTTGAACCTATAGGTGATACAAGCGTTACTGTTCCAACTACAACGGGGTCTCTCAGTGCATTAACATCAAAGGTTTCCAAACCTGCTAGCTTAGCAAGGGAGTCGAGTTTCTCTCTTGAAAGCTGTGAGGATAAGTAGCCTATATACCCCCTTACCAAACCTTCTGCTTGTTCAGCTGCACGAACATTAGCCCTCCTAATGATCTCTATTGATGCAACCCTGTCAATACTTGTAGCATTCTCCGAGAACCCTTTCGGTATAATTATTATTAAATCAATGCTTGAATTCCGTAGTGCATACTCTCTATTACTGTACTGGTATACGTTTAACCCGGATCTAGCAAGGTACTCTCTTACATCTTCCACTAGCTTGCTGGATGACACCGTTATATTCAATACTGGAGACGTATACGATGTGGAATCCTCATCGATCACGGCTATATTCACTGGTTGCTGGGTCATCAGGGTGAATGTGAGTAAACCTATAAGTGGTAGTGAGATCAATGGTAGGAGGAACGTGGTTAACAGGGTCTTCTTATCCCTTGATAACTCCTTCAACTCCTTCCACAGTATCACCTTAATCATCTCGTTCCGCATCATTCCTCCTCCACCACTATCTTGGTGAAAACCTCCTCCATATTCGCTGCATTATACTCCTCTATCAATTTTCTAGGCTCTCCCTCGGCGACTATCTTCCCCTTGAATATTAATCCAACCCTATCACACAGATACTCTATTTCAAGCATATTATGGCTACTTAAGAGTACTGAGGCACCTGTTTCAACAACATACTGCTTTATCATCCTCCGGATAGACACGCTTGCATGCACGTCGAGCCCGCTCGTAGGTTCATCAAGTATAGCTATCTTAGGCCGCCTCATGAGGACAATGCCGAGGAGGAGACGGCGCTTCATCCCGTGGCTATACCCAATGGTTTCCTCGTTTAACCTATCGCCCAGCCCAGTTATCTTGACACCGTACTCAACTATGGACTTCACGTCTCCACCATAGAGTCTAGCGTAGAAGTAGAGGTGTTCAAGGCCTGTTAGTAATGGATATGTGCTGGCCTCTTCCGGTAGATAGCTTATCAGCTCCCTAGTCTTATCGAAGTCCCTATAAGGGTCGAGTCCATATACTTTCACAATGCCCCGTGAAGGCTTAACTATTCCAGCTATTATCCTTAGAATGGTTGTTTTACCAGCTCCATTAGGGCCTATTAACCCATATATCTCCCCTGGTTTCACTGTGAAGCTAACGCCTTTCACTGCATGGACATCATCCCCGTAGATCTTGTGTAGATCAGTTACCTCTATGGCGTTCATGAGCTGATCTCCCCCATGTCTTGAAGGGGTGGCTTACTGGTTTCCCGCATCCATTCGGGGTTACATCTTTCATCTGCTGGGCACTCGGGGTGATCAGAGATCCCTCTCAATGCTTGGTTGCAACCCCCATCATCCAGCTATAATGCAAGCACTAAACCTATAAACATTTCATCCTCCTCCTAAAGAACGCTGCCTTTAACTGTAATCATTTATCCCTAATTGAATAGCCTTCCAGGAATACTTTTAAATCCAACCTATTATACTATTCTCTCAAGGTGTTTAATACTTGCTTTCCGGGAAGATAAAGAATGCCATAGAAGATTTTCTATCAAAGTACGGGGAGAAGGCATTTATCGTTTTAAAGACGGCATATAATATTTCAAGGGATCCAAATATAGATCACAGGCTAGGCGATTTCAGCTACAAGCACCTGGTCTATAAACTAGCTGAGACAGGCATTGCATACAACCCGGCTAATCTACTGAAGGTTATGGAGAAAAACTACGGGATAATAGAGAAATCCTATGCATCCAAGAATCAGACATGGTGGAGGTTCAGCGATATTGATGCCGTGAGAGAGGTGTTGGAGAAATCGATTAACCCGGAGACCGGGGATGATCCCCGTATAAAACTCCTAGTGATAAAATACAGGAGCCTGGAGCCCTGGAACCTCCTCAGTATTCTCCGCAAGCTGGCTCTTAAAGAAAGGCTCAACGAGGTAGATAAAGAGGTGTTCCGTAAACTAGCCTTTAATGACCTCGAGAAAATAGCGGGTATAATAAAGGAGATGATGTACTATGAGGAAGTATTCTCAAACGAGATCAAGCTACTCAATGAGATACTGGAGTTGGCTGAACTGGTGGCCGGGAAGCTGGAGAAAGCATATGTATCATCCCCGGTTAACAGGGTTGCACGAAGTATAGAGGTATCATGGAGAAATGATCATACATGAAATTATATGTGGGAAAATACTCGTTTCTTTAAGAGGCTTATTAGCCCATAAACTAAGTGATCAGGGATTAAGCCAGCACAAGATATCGAGGCTACTCAATGTATCCCAACCTATGATAAATAAGCTCCTGAAGAGGCCTGTTGAAGAATATCTCGGGGAGCTCGAGAAGCTGGGTATAGAGAGAGGGATTGTAGAATACTATGTAGAGATACTATGCAGCATTGCCTTCGCGCAATCCCTGGAGAAATTCGTGTTCACAAGCTACCAGGTAGTCAACACGCTCGCCCTTAAAGCCCTATGCTCTCAGCAAGACTTCTCAAACATATGTCAAGGCGGGGTATTTGTTGACCCGGATATAGAGTACTATAAAACGGTTTTATCAAGGTTACTTAGTATTAAAGGGCTCCATAAACTCATACCAGAAGTGGGCTCAAACCTGGTCTACACACCGAAGGCTCCTTCATCAATCATGGATGTAATAGGGTTAACCGGTAGAATAGTTAAAACACTCGGCGGAGTGACCGCTACAGGTGAACCAATGTATGGTGGGAGCCGGCATTTATCAAGGATATTATTACTAGTGATGTTGCATAACCCGGTGAAGAAATACGGGTTTAATACCAGGTATGAAGAGGCATACCTCAGCAGCTTCAACAGGCTTGGATTGAGAACAGTGATAACAGGTCCCCATGAGAACCAGGAGGAGTTCTGGAGAAGAATCGGGGAGGTATCCAGGTTAAAGCCCGATATCATAGTGGATCTAGGGGGCAGGGGTCTCGAGCCCGTGGTGTACGTGTTTACAAGCAGTTATGAGGAGCTTGAAAGAATCCTGGTTAACCTGGTGGAGGCGTGTCCATGAGCCACGATATCTGTATTATAGGGGGTGGAGCTGTAGGATCCACGCTAGCTTATTTCCTCTACAGGGCTGGTGTGACAGATATACCCGTGTACTTTGGTCGTGAGGAAACAGTTAGAGCAGTTCTAAGGGAGAAATGGGTGAGGGTTTACGATAAAGTTGAGAACCGGGATTACATCGTGCCGATAATACCTAGACACTATAGTAGCCCCATTGATAAATGCAGGTTTATCTTGAACACGGTTAAAGCATACAGTGTACCGGAGACGTTTAGGCTAATGGAGAAAATCATGGATGTCGGCGGAGTAATCGTGATGCTTCAGAATGGAATAGGTAGTTTAGAGCTTGCTGAGGAAAGATTTGGTGTACGAGTAGCCGGGGGAGTGGTCTACTTCGGTGCCGAACGCGTCTCACCTGTTTACACAGTGTATCATGGGGGCCGGACGGTCATAGCAGGGTGTAGGCATGGCTTATGCATGGAATTAACAGAGTTGAACAGAGTGTTTAAGCTGGGGGGCCTCGAGTTCAGGGTTGTATCGAATATAGACTACTACAGGTGGTTGAAGCTGGCTTTGAATGCCGTGGTCAACCCGTTGACAGCTATCTCCAGGTCTAGAAACGGTATAGTGTTATCCAGGCCAGGGCTGGAGCTGGCCTCATTGATCCTTACTGAATTCATCGAGGTGGCTGGTAAACATGGCTTCAGATTCGAGCTTAACAGATTGCTCGAATACGTGGTAAACAATGTGAGGAGTACAAGGGACAATTACTCCAGTATGGCTCAAGACGTGTTGAATAAGTCTCCTACAGAAATAGACTTCATCAATGGCTTTATCGCTAAAGAACTCGGGGGAGGCCCCTCTATTAATAAAATCATAACCCTAATGATACACCTCATCGAGGAAAGCAATAAGTCTAAGAATAGTGTCCAATAGCCATGAATTATATCCACTGGCTTAATTTAAATAGATCAGAACCCAATAGTGAAACCCGGTGTCAGCCTTGAATACAAGGGTAACGGTTAGAGACATAGTTAAGATGAAGGGGAAAGAGAAGATAGCAATGGTTACAGCCTACGATTATACAACGGCTAAACTGGTTGATCAAGCAGGCATAGATATAATCCTCGTCGGTGACAGCGTTGGAATGGTTGTCCATGGATTAGATACAACGATACCTGTAACAATGGATATGATGCTACTACACGTATCCAGCGTTGCAAGGGCAAGGCCCCGCGCCCTTGTGGTAGGGGACATGCCATTCCTCAGCTATGAAACCAGTATCGAGGATGCAGTGAGGCATGCAGGCCTCCTCATGAAGGCGGGCGCTGACGCCGTTAAGCTGGAGGGTGGATCCGAGTTAAGCGATGTGGTGAAAGTCCTTGTGAGAGCCGGCATACCTGTCATGGGGCACATCGGGCTGACCCCTCAGAGATCATTCCTTATAGGTGGTTATAGGAAACGTGGTGTGAGCGAGAGGGAGCGGGAGAAGATACTAGAGGATGCGAGGGAACTAGAGAGAGCCGGAGTGTTTTCAATGGTGATAGAGTATACGGCTGCTGATGTAGCCGACGAGGTAACAAGAGAGGTCAGTGTACCCACTATCTGCATTGGAAGCGGGCCTTTCTGTGATGGACAGGTATTGGTTATTCATGACCTACTGGGATTAACAGAGAATCCACCTCCATTCGCTAAAGCCTATGCCGACTTAAGAAGCATCATAGTTAACGCTGTCAAGGAATATGTTAGGGAAGTGAAGAACGGGGTTTTCCCAGAGGAAAAACACTACTTCTACTCTAAAAAACAGTAGGACTGCCTGCTTATTGATAAACTTTCAAGTGCTCCAGCTATTATGGATGCTTGGATGTGCTTTCCCACCGCAATGACGACCAAGCGGTAACCATCATGAAGCCCTCGACGACCCCGCGAGCGGTGAGCGGGTGCTGAGAGGGATGCCCGTGCACAGAGAAGCTAAAGCAAAATAATAGACACGGGTAAACCACTTATTCTCTTTTCCTCAGCGAGATCCTCAGACCCAGTATGACTATATCTCTGTTGAATACAAGTATAGCAATTACCATTAACAATATTGACACGGTTATGGCTATCGAAATAGATATCCACGCATAGATATATTGTCCTGAGAGTGATGCATTAATTAATACAAGTGGTATAGATGTAATCGTTAAACCGGATAGGATAGATGTCGCCATGTTTAACGGCATACCCATATAGATTGTTGCGAATCCTACACCCATGAATAACAGTATTATGGGTGTGGAGAGGGCACCGGCGATCCTTTCATCAGCGACGACTGCGCCTATTATTACGCCAATGGCACCTGAATATATCAGACCTAGGATTATTACAAGTATTGATACCAGGATATTTCCTGTTCCCCCTATACTGATCACTGATTCAACTAGGTTTATTGATGATCGATTACCTAGGGCTGTGCCAGCAGGTATAGCTGAGACCAGCATCAGGAGTAATGCGATCATGTAAGCTGCCCCCATGATCACTGATGCAGTGACGGAGCCGATGATCTTCGCTATCACGACACTTCTACGTGGAATAGGTTGAGCAAGCAGCATTTCAAAGGCTTTCTCAACTTTCTCTATAGCTGTTGCCTGGGCAGCGTAAGTAGCATTTATACCTACTATTATACCGATCACCACGGGTATAATGGAGAACATGGTCATAAAACTATTGAACTCGTTGGCTGTGAGGGTTTTATCATATACCCTTACATAGCTTTCAACCATGACCGGCCTACTAGGCGGTATGGATATATTATATAATACGCCTGTAGCCGCTGGAAGCATGTCGGATATTATTGACGCGATTCCCTGTAGCATGGATATCCTTGCCTGTCCTGTGATCGGTGAGAGATTATCTATTTTGACCCCTCCCTTAAGCAATATAATGCTTCCTGACTGTGTAGCGTTCTCAGTAAACCCTCTTGGTATAACTATTGCTACCCCAGTTTTATCAACGGCTTCTTCGAGGCTCTGGTAGATACCTATAGAACCATTAGTATATTGTGAAAGCATTGATATGAGGCGGCTCACTAGCTCGGTGTCCTCCTCCTTGACTATCCCTATAGATATGCTCAACGACTCTTTCACAGCTGACTCTATGCCGCTTCTCATAATGCTTCCCAGCGACGCGTAGAACACCACTAGTATAATTATCGATGCTATGAAAGCCGGATTCTTTAGGAAGTTCTTAATCTCCCTTATAACCAGCGGCTTCAAGGTCATCTATGATCACCCTCCCCTGTTTTCAGCTTAATGAATACCTCCTCTAGATCCCTCCCACCAGTCTTACTCTTCAACTCCTCTATAGTTCCCTCCGCTATTAGTTTACCCTTGTAGAGCATGCCTACTCTATCGCATAGCCTCTCGACTTCGAGCATGTTGTGGCTACTTAAGAGTACTGTTACGTTGAACTCCCTATTATACTTCCTGATCAATTCCCTGATGTATATACTTTTCTCCACGTCTAGGCCGGATGTGGGTTCATCAAGGATCATTAGCTTAGGCTTTGAGGCGAGAACCACGCTTAGGGCCAGTATCCTCTTCATGCCCTTGCTATATGTTCTCACAGGCTTCTTTAGATTACCCCCTAGATCACTTATTTCCACGGCTTCATCAATCGCTTTCTCAAACTCTCTACCATTATACCTCAGGGAGAGCATGAATTTAATGAAGTCTAATCCCGTTAAATCCCTGTATGCTCCTGCTTCTTCAGGAAGGTAGTTGATTAGTTGTCTCACCTTCAACGGGTTCTCTACAACGTTGACACCGTAGACTAGTGCCTCTCCTGAAGTAGGCTTGAGAAGCGTTGCTATTATGCGTAGAGTAGTTGTCTTCCCGCTTCCATTAGGGCCTATTAACCCATATATCTCCCCTGGTTTCACAGTGAAGCTGAGCTCTTTAACTCCTATGCTTCCCCTGCCATATATCTTTGTCAAGTTTACTACTTGAAGCGCGTAGTTGCTGGAATGGTTCAACCCGGCCACCACTATATCTAATTGAACCAACAGTATTTAATTAAGTAAGCTATTAATTTAGAGTAATTGTAAGTATTCACTGGGTGATCTCCGTGAAATATAAGCTACTCTACTTAGTGCTCGACGGCATGAGCGATAGATTAAGTGATCCAACTACTACATTAGAGAACAGTGTGAAACCAGGCTTGGACTGGATAGCCAGGAATAGTAAGTGTGGATTAATGTACACGGTTGGCAAGGGCATCGCACCTGAGAGCGATGAGGCAGTCATCTCTATACTTGGATACGATCCCCATGAGGTTTACACTGGTAGGGGTCCTCTAGAGGCTCTCGGGGCTGGTTTAAGCATTAATGAGGAACATGAAGTCGCGTTCAGGGCTAACTTTGCAACTATAGATCCATCCACCTACACGATCATTGATAGAAGAGTCGGCAGGGGCCTCACAACCAGTGAGGCACGTGAACTGGCTAAAGCAGTTGATGGATTAGAGCTGGGAATATACGATGGATATGCTAGAGTAGTGGCCACTATAGGGCATAGGGCAGTAGTTGTCATAGGTAGCAGGAGTCACAGGCTCTCACCAATGGTGGATAATAATGACCCGGCTTACAGGAGACACGGTATGGTCAGCGTGGCCGTGCCCTCCCCATCGAAGCGGGTGCCGGAGATAAAGCCCCTTGAGGATACCCCGGAGGCAAGGGTAACGGCTGAGTTAGCCAACGTGTTCTTTAAGAAGGCTGTTGAAATACTCTCGAAGCACCCGGTCAACATCGAGAGGATTAGCAAAGGGCGTCTACCAGGCAACGCTATACTCATGAGGGATGCTGGTAGCAGAGTGCCGAGGGCGGTTAAGCTGCCCGAGAAATACGGGTGTAGGTTTGCAGTGTTAGCCGAGATGCCTGTGGAGATCGGTATAGGTAGGGCTTTCGGTGCTGAAACCATAATCATGGAGCCTCCGACGGGAGACCCGGCTAGAGACTACAGGGTAAGGCTGAAAGCTGCTCTAGATGCTCTTAGAGAAAACGATATAGTCTACGTGCACTTGAAGGGACCTGATGAGCCTGGGCATGATGGCGACTTGGAGTTAAAGAAGAAGAGGATTGAGGAGATAGATAAGTATTTTATACAACCACTCATCAATGAGATAAGGGATAGATATGCATTAATTGTTACAGCTGATCACGCTACACCACCAAGCGTTAAATCACATACAGATGACCCTGTACCAGTTGCATTCTACATGCCCGGTATTAAGCCCGATAACGTGGAGAAGTTTACAGAGAGGGAGTGTAGTAAAGGAAGCTTAGGGCTCATCCAGCATGGGTGGATGCTCCTGCCTAGAGTAATCACGGAATTCCTCTCATAGGAGTCCGGGTGTGTTTTTTGAAGATCAAGATACCCCTCCATGTCTCAGGCTTATGGATCCCCTCTATCTCGTCAAGTTATCTTGAGACAGGTAGCTATGGTGCTGGATTAAACCTAGCCATGTATATAGAGGCCGATATAGTTGATGATAGAGAGTGCGGCATCTACATAAATAATGCTAGGGTTTTAGGGGAACAGTCAATGGAGATATGCAATAACACTGGTACTAGTATCTCAGTAAATGCATATTCACCCGTCTCACTGGGCAGGGGCTTCGGGATATCGGCTGGGTTACTCATAGCACATGCCCTGGCATCGTATCACGCATTAAAATATTCATCGATGAAGGCTCTTCAATTAGCACACGTCCTTGAAGTAAAATACTTAACAGGCCTCGGCGATGTGTTATCCGAGTATACAGGGGGGTTCGCTATACGCTTAAAGCCAGGGGCTCCAGGGGTGGGCATAGCCCATCGAGTCGTGGTTTTCGAGAAACCAGTACTCATTGTTGGCGAACTCTCAAGTGGTGAATCCACACAGGTGATGCTCTCCCGGATAACCAGCGAGCTATACGAGGTAGCGTTTTCATACTATAAGAAACTCGTGGAAAGCGAGGACTTACTCGACTTCTTTAACTACTCCCAGTTATTCACAAGGAAGGTATTCGATTACAGTGTAGTCGATAAAATACTGAGTGGTAGGAAGGGTATTATATCGTATTATCTTAAGAAATCCGCCCTAATCATCTGGGTTGAAAAAGAGTATGCCAGCGAGATACACGAGTTATTAAGTAGCAACGGGATAAAGGCATTTGAGACAACGATATCTGATAGAGGTGTAATGGTTGAGCATCCCGGCTAACCATCCACGTAGGGAAAGTCTACTCATAAGGGAGAAACTAGTCGAAGGATATAGGAGGAATATTGTAGCGTTAGAAGGGTTGATAGCTCATGGAAGAGGTGAGTGCTTCGATTACTTACTCGGTGAGAAAACACATGGATTCGCTTTAAAAGCGATTAGAGCAGCCGTTGCACACTTACTCCTGGCCAAGCACCCCGTGATATCAGTCAACGGCAATACAGCGGCCCTGGTTCCACGTGAAATAGTGGAGTTAGCCGAGGTCACTGGGGCAAAGCTCGAGGTAAACCTCTTCTACAGAACCCGTGAAAGAGAGGAAGCCATCGCCAAACACCTCATGGAGCACGGGGCACGTGAGGTATTGGGGGTCGGGGACGATGCATCAGCCACCATACCGGAGCTATTTAGCGAGAGAAGACGCGTCAGCCCTAGAGGCATATTGATCGCCGACGTGGTATTCGTCCCCTTGGAGGACGGGGATAGAACCGAGGCATTGAGGAAGATGGGTAAAACAGTTATAGCAGTGGACCTGAACCCTCTTTCCAGGACAGCCCGTATGGCATCTGTCACAATAGTTGACAATATTGTTAGGGCAGTACCATTAATGATTAAGGAGGCTATACAACTGAAATCAATGAGCGGGGATAAGCTGGAGGAGATAGTTAGGAACTATGATAATAATAGGGTACTCCAAGAGGCATTGGAGACCATACTGGGGAGACTCAGAGAGCTATCCTCTTCCCAACTAATTCTACGGCCATATTGATGATGCATCCAAGCAATGATATCTGTGAAGAAAATACCTGGTATATGGAGCGGTTCATATAACAATAAATATAGCAGGCCCAGATAGAATCTAGTGGTGGATATCTTGAAGCAATGCCTTAAGATAGGGGGTGTGTGCATAGGGTTCTATGGCGAGGATTTAGTAGCCATCGTGGAGTCATTCACAAACTCGTTTTCACGCCGGTACCTACCCGATCCCCGTCTCTGCGAGCACTGCAATAGTAGAGGTATAGAGGTGTCATGGATAAGGGGGCAGGGTTTTAACGTGGTTGCTGCTGAATATTATAATTCATCCGGCCTCCCGGATAGATACATTGTGGAGGGTGGACCGGTAGAGCCATATGTTAACGAGTCACCGGTCTTCTTCCTGCTTCAAGCGTTATCCAGGAGGCTCTTGCTGGAGAAACGGGTTGTTTTAACTGATTCAATCACTATACATATACCTGGCACCGATAAAGCCATACTGTTACTAGGATATCCTCATACAGGTAAAAGCACTATTGCAAGTATAGCGTATTCAAGAGGCTTCAACCTGCTTTCAACGGAGAACACGGTGGTAGAGGCCTCGGATAATGGACTCTACGTAAAATCCGGTTCCTCGGTGCTTGTCTACGATCCCAGGGTCAAAGACTTGTATGAGGTGAGAATAACACCCCAAGGGAAGACGAGGCATGGTTACGAGATAATAGATATCAACAATAGCGACCGTGAGAAATTATTTGAGAAAGGCGTAAGGATATCATCAATCTACATACTACACACGAGTTTCTCGAGTAGCGGTGTGTCACTGGAACCCGTTAAAGGGAGGAAGATTAGTAAGACTCTATGGTATTTCGCTACAGGGGTGTTGAAAGGAGTCGATTTCTATGAGCCAGCTCCACTGGATATGCCGTTGAATGGGTTGAAAACATGTCTCCTCGAGTTCCTTAATATAGTTAGAAGAATGTATGAGGACAGGGTGTTCGAGGTATTTGGTTCCCCCCTAGAGGTCTTCAATGAGATCACTAGGGTTCGGGTCTGGTGAATACCTGTGATTGCCTGTAGATATTTCTGGCTACCTGCTTCACCCCATTATTTCTTATTCCCCCGCTCTCTCCGGCCTCATCCTTCACAGTAGGGGCACTCAGGGGTGACCCCGGCACCCCGCATACGCTTGTACAGCCTTCAGCCAGATGTTTATCGCTCCCCACAGAGTCTCTATCCATTTTCAAGCCACATTTTGTACATATGGCTACTCTGCTAACATACCCTAGCCTGCTCCCACACATCGAGCATGTAGACGAGGTGTTCCTGGGGTCTACGAATACTATTGGCGCGTTGTATTCGACTGCTTTGCTAGCGATAGAGTAGACTAGCCCCCTATATGCGAGTCTTGCCAGCTTCCACCTAATGCTATCGTTTTTGCTGTTTACGTTTTCCATAAGCCCGTTGAGGCCTTCTAAGACAATCTAGTATACCCACCCAGAGAATACCGGGGGAAGCTGAAGAAACCACACGGGGGAAAAGTAAAAGTAATAGTCATCAAGGAAAACGAGTGAAGACGCCAAGAGAATAAAACACATCCAAAACATCTACAAGGAATTCAGAAAGTATTTAGAACCCTCAACAGGCTTGAAGTCTCCTCGATATAAAGTCTCCTATTATCCTGGCGACCTCGGGTTTAAACCTGGTGCCTCTATCCATGATGCCTCCTTCAGCCACTGCAACGATCTCGAGCATCTCCTTCCCGAAACCGGCTTCACTCGATAACACGTTGTTACCTATGACGAGGTCAGCTCCATAATCACTTGCCTTCAGAAGGGTTTTCTCAACAAGCTTCTCGCCACCACATGTTTCAGCAGCGAATGCTACGAGTATCCTTGGCCTATTGGCAATGGATTTAATGGTTTTCGGGGTTTGCTCCAGTCTTACCTCAAGGTATGGTTTATCCCTGGTCGATATCTTCTCCGGTGATGAAGAAGCCGGTTTATAGTCTGCTGGGGCAGCCGCGAATACTGCTGCATCATATATTGTCTCATTTGTTAGCTCCCGTATTTTATCAGCCATATCACTCGTTGTCTCGACATGGATGCTTTTAACAAGGTATGGGGGTTTCACAGTCATCGGGCCGTGTACCAGGTCTACCCTGGCTCCTCTGCAAGCCAGTTCCCTGGCTATTAGGACACCCATCAATCCGCTGCTTGGATTGGTTATTACCCTCACCGGGTCTAGGTATTCCCTTGTCGGTCCCGCGGTAACTAGTATCCTCCGGTTCTTTAAGTCTACTCCCCTGTTAACTATGGCGTCTATGCAGTGGGATAAGTCATCTAGGGGAGGATACTTGGCTTTATCCTCTTCTATTAACGGAGGTATTATCACAGCCCCATATTCCTCTAGTTTTCCAGCAGCGTTCTTGTATTGGGGAGAGCTCATTAAGCGGATGTTCATTGCTGGCACTATTATCACCTTCTTACTAGACCCCATCATCGTGGTGGCTGTTAGTGTTAGTAGTTCATCAAGTATACCGTACGCGATCTTCCCCATAGTGTTCAGTGTTGCAGGCGCGATAACCATTGCATCAGCCCATTGTGCTAGATCTATATGCTCTGTTTCCCCGCTCATCTCGTAGAATGGTTTACTACCGGTAGCCCAGTGAACTAGGTCCACACCTATGAGTGAAAGCGATCTCCTCGTCATTACAACTCTAAGATTGCCCCCCATACGTATGAGTCTCCTGGCGAGGTCTATTGATTTATATATTGATGAGCTAGCCGTTAAGCCGAGCAGTATGTTCCTACCCTGGAGGGGTTGATGGAGAAACCTTGCAAGCTCTTCATGGGCCAATTAAATCCCCGATTAGGCTTGATACCTTAAACACTATTTATAAATCATACGAGGGGCTTTAATACACTTAGGGTCATGGCTATGAGCACGGTTACCTCGTATAGTGTTGACGAAATATTTAACCTAGCTGTTAAGAAGTTATCCATGGAAGCTCCAGGATACAGGGTTAGAAACGCGACCAGCGATGATATAACCAGGGTTATCGAGATAAACATGGTTTCACTACCAGAGCATTATCCAAGGAGCTTTTTCGAGGAATTATATGAGGAATATGGGAAGGCCTTCTACGTTGCTGAGGCACCTAATGGTGAAGTAGTTGGTTATATTATGACGCGTGTAGAGTGGAAACCCGGCTTCTTCCATAGGTTTATCGCTAGAAGTGGACACGTTGTAAGTATAGCTGTTCTCAAGGAGCACCGGGGTAGAAGCCTCGGGTATGCTTTAATGGCTTACGCTATGAAGTCCATGTATTATGATTACAAGTGTAACGAGACATATCTGGAGGTAAGGGTATCAAATAACCCAGCTATCTCACTATATGAGAAACTAGGGTATAGAAAGGTTAAGGTGGAGAAAAACTATTACCTAGACGGCGAGGACGCATATGTGATGGCTAGAGAGCTACCCTAGGAGTGTTTGCCTGAGAATTATTTTTATGGTTTTTATAGTTGTTCCCGGGTTCGTCATGATAGGACTTAGAGCCTTCCACGATGGTTCATCCGTCGACTAGATTTGCGGTCTTCTAGAACTTAAAGCTGGTTAATATAGGAGTAGTGTTTTAACCTGGTTCACCATTTTAAACTAAAACTAGGGAAATAGGGGTTGGAAATGGAGTATAAGAGTATCGCTGAGATAATGAGCAATGATAAAATTGGTTCACACGTCTGTATAAGGGGCTGGATATATAGGAGGAGTGTTGTAGGTGGTAAAGCATTTATCAGGGTAAGGGATTCATCCGGGGTAATACAGGTTGTAGTTGATTCAGCCAGGCTTGGAGAAGCCCTTGTAGACGAGTTAAAGGATATAGGTTTGGAGGCGAGCGTTGTTGCTTGTGGAACTGTTAGAAGGGAGGAAAGAGCACCCGGGGGATACGAGTTAGATGTCGACTTCTTTAAAATCATAGGCTATAGCCGGGACTTCCCGATAAAGGGTGGCGAAGGCATAGAATATCTCCTGGATAACAGGCATTTATGGGTAAGGAGCCCAAGGTTCACGAAGATATTTAGGATAAAGCACACGATTCTTCAAGCCGGCAGAGAATACTTCACGAGGAATGGCTGGTGGGAAGTCAACCCGCCGATATTGACTGCATCAGCCTGTGAGGGTGGTGCAACGTTATTCCCCGTTGAATACTTTGAGTCTAAGGCCTACTTGAGTCAGAGCGCGCAATTATATCTAGAGGCACTTATCTATGTTCTCGAGAAAGTATGGAGTCTAACCCCGAGTTTTAGAGCCGAGAAGTCTAGGACTAGGAGGCATCTCGCCGAGTACTGGCACCTAGAGCCTGAGGCAGCATGGTACAGCATGGATGACATGATGAAGGTCGCGGAGGAGCTGGTATCGCATATTGTGACCAGGGTACTTGAGGAAAGGAGGAGTGAGCTAGTAGACCTGGGTAGGGATATCGAGAAATTAAAGCCTGCAATGGAGACGCCCTACCCACGGATAAGGTATGATGAGGCGATAGAGATACTCCAGAAGAAAGGAGTTAATGTTAAATGGGGCGATGATCTAGGCGCGGATGAGGAGAGGATACTCACCATGGAGTTCGAGAAACCGTTCTTCGTGACACACTTCCCAAGGCAGATAAAAAGCTTCTATATGAAGGTTGATCCATCAAACCCCAATGTAGTACTCGGCTTTGACCTCTTAGCGCCTGAAGGATATGGTGAAATAATTGGTGGAGGCGAGCGTGAGGACAGGTATGATGTATTATACCAGAAGATCATAGAGCAAGGATTGAACCCAGAGGACTATAAATGGTACCTGGATTTAAGGAAGTATGGAAGTGTGCCTCACAGTGGATTCGGATTAGGGGTAGAAAGAGTTACGATGTGGATTACTGGGCTGGATCACATAAGGGATACACTACCGTTCCCCAGGTTCAGGGGAAGAATCTACCCGTAGGCTAAAGGGTGTATATATCGTTGAATACTAGGATCGGGGATGAGGTGCTGAATAGGTTAAGGAAGGAGTATAAGCTGGATGCGGATGAATTCGTGGTATCTGAGAGATGTATTCAAAGCAACCGGTTGTTTGAGATAATCACGGCTGTGATTCTAAGCCAGAACACTAGCGATAGAAATGCATGCAGGGCGTTGCAGAAGCTCAGGGAGTTAACCGGTGGAGTCATCACGCCTGAGACAGTGCTTTTGCTACCGGTTGATAAACTAGAGGACGCCTTGAGACCAGCGGGTATGTATAGGAATAGGTCTAGGGTGATCAGGGAGCTCGCCTTCGTGTTTAACCAGGGTGGCTTCCAGGAGAGATTAATCAGCGAGGTGAGTAGGAGTAGTGTAGAGGAGGCACGGAGACTACTCATGGAGCTACCTGGTGTCGGCTGGAAAACAGCGGATGTCGTGTTATTAAGGTATTTCAGAAAACCCGTGTTCCCAGTTGACACGCATATAACCAGGATAACAATGCGGATGGGTTTCACCGGGTCAAGGAGCTATAAGCATATATCGCGGTTCTGGATGGATAATACATCCCCCGGGAACTACCTGGATCTACACTTGTATCTTATAACACATGGTAGGAGAACATGCAGGGCGCGGAAACCCCTTTGCAATAAATGCGTCTTGAGAGACATGTGCAAGTATGGGGTTGACACTCTCGATGACAAGAGGTAGCTTACTAAAGGAATTAGCGAGAGAGATACTTGGAGAGGGGGTTGCCGAGAAGGTCTGGAGAAGGGTTGAGTTCATAGGCGATCTCGCATTAATCAGGACACCGTTGGATATGAGCCCTGAGGAGTTAAAGCCGTTAGCCCTTGAGATTCTGAAGCGCTTTAACTTCGTTAAAAGCGTATGGGCAGCTATCCCAGGAGTAGAGGGGCCTTATAGGCTGAGGAAACATGTGTTGCTGGCGGGAGAGGACAGGAGTGAAACACTGTATAGGGAGCATGGCTGCGTCTTCAAGGTGGATATAAATAAGGTATATATATCTCCCAGCTTAAACTACGAGCACTATAGGATCGCTAAACTAGTGGCTCCTGGTGAGACGGTTTTGAACATGTTTGCTGGTGCCGGGTTGTTCAGTATAATAATAGCTAGATACGCCAAGCCGAGGAAAGTATACAGTATAGATATAAATCCATACGCATACCACTACATGGTTGAAAACGTGAGGTTGAACCATGTGGAGGACGTGGTCGAACCCATCCTAGGCGATGCTGGTGAGGTAGTGAATTCAAGGCTCACTAATACAAGCGACAGGGTGTTAATGCCGTATCCTGAACTGGCCCTCGACTATCTCGACAAGGCATTGATGGCGTTGAGGGATGGAAGAGGATGGATACATGTGTATCTACATGTTAAAACGGCGAAGGGGGAGCATTATTTAACCAAGGCTGAACAACTAGTGGCTGAAAAACTTGCCTCACTCGGTGTGAGAAATTATGATATTTCAAGTAAGAGGAAGATAAGGAATGTAGGGCCACGTACTCATCAAGTAGTAGTGGATATTAAAATATTGTAGAGATTATAGAGATATCATAACCAGGTGTGTTTCATGAGGGTGCTTAGAGTATTTTACGTGGCACTAGTAGTGGTTCTCCTATGTTTACAATACGCAACCCCTCTTATCGTGCACGGGGAGATAACGCCTCGTGAGACATGCAGCATTCTCTACTTTATCAATGCTATAAAAGTCTATAACTCCCTGATCAACGATACCCTACTGCTTGAGACACCGCAGAATATCACGTTAAACACCGGTCTTCGTCAGGAATCCACCCCTATATACGTGTACAACCTTGGGTTCAATGAAACCCTGGGATCATATGTCTTCAATGTCTCAGCTGGTAATGGCTTCTTCGGCTTCTTCATCTCAAGGATTAAAGTGTGTTATAGTGATAACTCAATGATACTCGGATACTATAGGCTTGCATTAAATAATCCAGGCTACAGCATAAGCAATGAAAGCATACCAGGCGACATCACCACGGAGTACGTGAAAACACCATATAGTAGGGTTATAGAGGTCGTGGTGCCGGCTTTCGAGGATTGGTTTAAGAACAGGTATAATTCATCAGTGTACTCAGCAAGTAAGCTCGGGATAGCGGTTAATGCCGCCTACTTTATATACACAGAGTACTTTACATATAATGCATCATCTCTCCCGAGGACTATTGATGAAGTAATCGAGTCCAGGCAAGGAGATTGCGATGACATGTCGCGTGTACTGGTTGAGCTACTCAGCCACTATAATATACCGGCTATAATAGGATACGGCTACGTGTATATCCCGGATTTAAAGCTTGAGACAAATCTTGGAAACGTCACATATTACTATGTGTACAACGGCCCCCACGCCTTTGTCCTAGCCTATATTCCAGGCCTTGGATGGGTTTCACTGGATTTCCTCGCCGGCTCTCTACTTGAATACCCCTTTGTGTTCGAAGGATACACACGTGAAACAATTGTAAATGATTCTGAGGTTCAGGAAGTAGTGGACTTCCATAAGAAAATATCAGCTACCCAGATCTTCATCGTGGTTGATGAGGAGAAATACAGGAATATGTTTGGAGAATCAATCAGTAGTCTTCCTTCGAAAATAGAGAAATATATTGAGGGAGTATCTGGGGGGCCCGATGAAACCACCGTGTCCAGTTCCACTACAACTACTCGATCAGAGGCCCCTGCATCAACCACCACGGTAACGAGGAATAGTGAGCCAGGTATCAGAGGCCCCGGCTCCGCGTTAATAGCTATAATGCTATTATCTGTGTTAGTTGTAGCCGCGGGGATAGCCCTGCTGGTTCGGAGAAGTACTACGTCTTCTTCTTTCTTCTCTCCTTCTCTCCTGTTTCAACCTCATATACCCTGATTCCTACGCCGAGCAGCCTCATCAATACCGCCTCGATGAATCTTATGTGCGAGCCCTTCTGACCCACGAAAGCGCCATATCCTTCGCTGGATACTTTAACAGCTAGGTTGGGGCCGGCGAAGTCTACATCTATGATATGCTTATGTATCCAGCTTACTGGATGCATAGCCCGTATCAATGGCTTAAAGTCAAGTGTTAACTCTACGGCCCTCAGCTTGTAGCCGGTGTCTTTCTCTATCCCGGTAATTCTCTCACCGCCTTTACCAATGAGCCTGCTTATGTATCCTTCCTTGGTAATGATCAAGGCATCTGGCACACTATCCTCTGAGATACCGTGTTGCCTCTTAAGCTCAACGAATTCGACTACGGTCACTATGTCTGCATCTGGCGCCCTTATTCTTGCTGCTTCAAGTATCTGTTTCTCTGCTTCACTGAGGGCCCTGGCTCTTACCCTGGACTCTAGTAGTAGTTTAATCCCTCTCCTAGCACCCGGCCTCACGATATCTTTTAATCCTAGATCTATCACTTTCGCTGAGTCCTCTCCGAGTAATAGCTCTCTAAGCATGCCCGCAGAGTCTCTGCTACCAGTTGTCCTCTGGAACACTGGGTCTCCAGCTATTATTAGCCTACTGTTCCTACCTATCCTCATAACTATCTCGATAGCGCTTTCAACCGGTATGCTCTGCGCGTCATCGAGGAATATCACCGAGTCATCGAATGTCCTGCCGCGTAGATAATGTGAATCCGTTATAACAATCAATCCCTTATCCATTAACTCTTTGATGAGGCTCCACTCAGCTACACCGGATATTATATCCTGTATGTATGAAGATGCCAGTTGATAATATAGATCGCCCAGGTCCGCTGTAGTAAGCTCCTTACCTGTTACAACATCTATGAGGGGACGTGATATTATGAACCTCTTATACCTATTGTTCACCACCGAGTCTATGCCGTACAGTATACTTAGCAGGCTTTTACCCGATCCCGTAGGGCCGAATAAGCCTATTATCTCATACTTTTTATCGCTTAAAGCATTTATCACCTCTTCCTGACCCGGTGTCTGAGGGCTTATCTTACCAAATATATTAGTAGCCATAACCTTCACCCTGTGTCCCATGATATAATGGTAAAAATATACCAGGGTTATTAAGGATCCGACCTCCTCTCCACCCTGAAGGACAGGGCCTTCTAGTTATAATGGGGAGTACTGTATATGTTTCCGAGACAACGATCACCAAGTACGGGGAAGACGGGGTGGCGATATACTTGCCCAAAGAACACTGGGAGAAGCTGAGGAGGTACCATGGGGAAGGGTTAAGGTGCAGGTAGTGATAGAACCAGGATAGCTATGTATAGCCTGTAGTAGCTAAAACGCCTGTAAACTTTTCAGTTAGTTAACAGACCGTAATAGAGTCTCCAGCTTTCCCCTGATATTTTCTTCTTTGATCACTGAGAAAGCCTCCACATGCCTAAGGGTTGAATCTATCTCCCTAGATAGCTCTTTCTTCGATACCCCGCTTATCTCGAGTGCTTTGGACAATAGATCCATATTAATGACGTCTGCCCATGAGAATAACAATGTGATGCCGTAGGTTATATATGGGTATAGTCTTAGAGACAATAGCTTTACTATCAAATACTCCAGTTGTGGTATGTAGAATTCGAAAGCCTCATCCATGTATTTCACTGGGGATTCAACTATCTCGTGATCCAGGTTGTTTTTCTCGGCTTCAATCACCAGGAGAGGCATGGTCCTAGTTGAGACAGCAACAATCCTGTTTCCCACTAATTGCTCTCTTGCCTTCGAGTATTCCTCCTGTATGTTGAAGGACTCTAGTAGCATATATAATGCGTCATCAAGGCATGATGAGGATGCGAGGACCCTTATCTCTGTTAAAGGATTTACTAAACCATATAGGCTTGTCGCCACGTCATTTAAAAAGACAACAATGCATCTATCTCCAGCAAGCCTCCTTGATATCAGAGTTAAATTATTGAAAATGGTTAAAGGTATGTAGGGCTCCAACTATACTGCCTCTATTGGTGCGGTTAGATACGATATCCTCCCGTTTCCTATCTTAAACTCCATTTTGAGAGGCATTTTACTAGCGAATTCCAGTGTAACCACGTCTGAGACCTCTGTAATACTGAGGATCGTGGAGAGCTTTACGACGTCATAGATGGATTTAGACGGCTCCTTCACATCCATGGATAACAGAGCTGTTGAACCAGCTGCGAACTTGACCTCGACCTTTCCAGAGCCCACTGCCCTGAAAACCATTAGATCATTTGATGGGGCATCTATCTCAATAAGGCTTCCCACGCTCTCAACATCTTCAAGGGCCTTCTTCACGTTTGATGAGACTAGTTGAGCTGATACCTTGAATTCCAGGTTGAATTCAGGTATCCCGGGTACTGCGACATCTAGGTTCCTGAACTTGAACCGTCTTTTCGCGACACTGCTGACAGTGAACTCTATGAACTCTCCATTTGACTCTATGATAAGGTTCTCGCCTTTCCTAAGGTGTTTTAGAACTTTTTTGATATTGCTGATTGAAACCCCCAGGATTTCCTCGCTATCTACAGTGTACTCGAGAAACATATCGGCTGGTAGGAAAACCTCGATGTAGGATGATTGATCAACGTCGAGTGCTTTAAGGGAGACACCGTTACTAGTAACTGTAAACGCGACTTCATCGGCTAGTTTTCCAACGGACTCGATTATTTTCCTGAATATTTTCGCTTCAGGTAAAACCATCCTCACCATGTTATTCTCCCTATCAATAATACTAGTGTCTAGAATTATAAATGATTTTAAGTTGAGAAGTATTTAACTACCTCCTCTAGCTCGTTCTCGTCTCCCTCAATGATGATTTTCACTGGTCCCAGTGGTGATTCTTTCTCACTATCTATTAGCGAGAGCTTCCCAGCGTATGCAGCCTGCTTATGTAGTAAAAGAGTTATTGAGGTAGCGGTCCTGTACTTAATAAGGTAGTTTTTCAGAGCTGGCTCAACCTGTTGGGTTTTCGCGAGGTTTTTCAATGGCTTCAACGATTCAATAGTGGGGGAGACCCCTTTAACCACCCTGTACTTGTTGCCTAGTTCCTGGATTATTATATCCCCGGCGAAGATGTTTTTCACAGCCTTCTTCACCTTCTCAGCGTCCTCGGTTGGCCTTACCTCGGCTTCAACTATTATTCTAACCATGTTTCTCCACCACTTCCCTCAGTATTCTAACGGCTTCTTTTTTAGCATCCTCGATGCTTGACTCATTAACTATCATGTAGTCGGCTAGAGCTATCACGCTGCCTACACCGAACTCCAACTCCGTCATATCACGCTTAAGGAACTCACTGTATGAAGCTGGATCCCCGGGCCTCTTCCTCTCCAGCAGCCTCTTGAACCTTGTCCTTGGTGAGGCATGTACTGCTATTATAATGACTTCGCCGTGCCTCCTGAATTCATTCACCTCGATAAGGCTTCTAACGCCATCTATAACTACGGCGCCCTCCTTCTCTCTTATCCTTTCAATTGTTTTAACAGCTATAATGTTGTCGCCGCGCTCTCTCCGTAGATCCCTTGACGTGGAGACCATGAGCTCCGGTGTGATAATGCCATATCTTTTACTCGTCTCTTCCCTTACAACATCGCCCATGGTGTAGACAGGTAGGCCGAGGCCCCTTGCTACTTCAACAACCACGCTCTTACCGGATCCAGGCATCCCCACGATTAGTATGAATAACATGAATACTACACCAGCTGGTTTAGGATAGTTAATATATTTTGGAGGCGTTTTAATGTTTCATAGAGTTGGGGGTGGTGTCCTTGAATGGTGAGATCATAAGGTGCTTCATAGCCATCGAGCTGAAGAATCAGGAGGTCCTGAGAAGACTCATCGAGGTAAGGGATAAGATAACTGCCACCGGGGTGGATCTAAAGCCTGTTGAAGACGAGAATATTCATTTAACCCTGAGATTCATTGGTGAAGTACCACGAAGCGTCGTTGACGAGGTGTGCGGCTTCATAAACACGATCTCATACAAGGGGTTCAAAATACATGTTAAGAACATAGGGGGCTTTCCAAGTCTTGAGAGGCCAAGGGTGATCTGGGCTGGGGTTGAGGAAGGGAGTGATGAGTTATTGGAATTATACAGGATCGTGGAGGCTGGGTTAAGGAGGATCGGTATTAAACCTGAGAGGGAGGAGTTCACTCCACATATAACCCTAGCCAGGGTCAAGGGGTATAGGGGTATTGAGAAACTCGTGAAGACCCTTATGGAGCTAAGGGGGACGGACTTCGGGTATTCACCGGTTGAGGAGGTAATAGTTAAGAAAAGCGTCTTAACGCCGCGTGGACCAATATATAGCAATATATGCGTGAAAAAGCTTGCCTAGCAGTGGTGGATTATTGAAATGACTGCCAGCGAGATCGAGGAGGCTGTGCTTAAAACAATCAAGCCCAGCAGGGAGGAGTACGAGCATGTACTAGGTGTATACCGTGTGATCGCCGATGCTATAAACACCGTGCTGAGAAAGCATGGTGTCGAAGCCGAGGTAACTCTTCAGGGAAGCATAGCGCATGATACATGGCTATCTGGAGACAGGGATATGGATGTATTCGTCCTGTACCCTGAATCATGGAGTATCGAGGAGTTGAAGAGTAAAGGGTTTAAGCTAGTGGTTGAAGCCGCGGAGAAACTTGGGATATATGAGTTAAGGTATGCTGAACACCCCTATGTAAGGGTCAGGATCAGCGATGTTGAAGCAGATATCGTGCCAGCGTTCAACATATCAGACCCGGCACGTATTAGAACAGCTGTGGATAGGACGCCGTTCCACACAAGGTACATTAGGGAGAGGCTCACGGATGAGATGAGAGATCAGGTTAGATTATTAAAGAAGTTTATGAAAGGTATTGGGGTATATGGTGCCGAGGTCAAGACGAAGGGGTTCAGCGGCTATGCTGTGGAAGTACTTATAGCCAGGTATAATTCCATGAGGAGGGTTCTCGAGGAGGCATCTAAATGGAATCCCCCGGTTTACATTGACTCGATAAACGTTGGCGAATCTTTCTGGAAGGGGTTTAGGAAAAAGTATCCTGACTCAGTAATATATATGCCGGACCCGGTGGATCCCATGAGGAATGTAACGGCAAATGTATCGATGAAAAGCCTTGCAATATTCAGCCTGGCATCTAGGTGTTATCTCACGCATCCATCACTAGTATTCTACGGCTTAGAGTACGAGGGTCCATCTATAGATGATGTGAAGAAGAAGCTCGCGGATAGATGCATAGTCCTAGTTGAGTACATGCTGGAGGAGAGACTGCCCCCTGATGTTGTATGGGGCGAGTTGAACAGGGTTAGGGATACCATGGTTAAGCTCCTCGAGAACTTTGATTTCCACGTAATCGATTCATCATCGTGGACCGACGAGGACAGGTACTGTGCTATATTATTGGAGCTTGATTCCTGTAGTCTCCCAGTATATAAACACTATAAGGGTCCCTCTGTGAAGCACTGGGAGAGATCACATAGCTTCATATCGAAGCATCTTGGTAGAGGGATCGGTGTATGGGTTGATGAGAAGGGCTCCCTGAACGCGTTATCCCTTAGAAGATACATTAATGTAAAGCAAATACTGGAGGAGGGAAGCCGAGGGTACTCGGTTGCGCCACACTTTAGGGATATAAAACCATCGGTGAAGGCCTTAAGCGAGGAGGTGATAGCAGAGTTATCGGGAAGAGGGGCTTTACGATGGATTTCAGAATTTATATTGAAGACCCCTATATGGATGGTGAAGTGCATTTCCTAGTCAACTACCCCCGGGATGAATACATATATAGAGTACTATGCTTCCCGGCATGCAATAGAAGAGATTTAATAGTTGAGAGAACCCTGGAGCTGATTAAGGAGGGCTTCATATACCTGTTGGAGACAGGCCAGGTAATACACGGTGTCAGGGTGCTTGGGAAAGGCTACTCCTCGATAATCGTGGTGGCTTACCATGCAAGGCATGGCTTAGGCGTGTTAAAGATAAGGAGAACGGATAGTCGAAGGGATGACTTATCCAGGGAGGCTGAGGCAATGATGAGGGCCAGTGGCTCCGGTGTCACGCCCAGACTATACATGTATAGCCGAGACTACTTGTTTAGAGAGCTAGTGAACCCGGTTACGTGTCGATCGCTGGAGGCTCTCCTCACAGATTTATTTAGAACCGGCGACATGGATAGGGTTAAACAAGTGATTTACGAGGTTCTCGTAGCATTAAATAGGCTTGACTCGATACGCATAGACCATACCGAGCTCAACAGGCCTGGTAACCACGTCTTCATTTGCCCCGATGGGATGAAAATAATAGACTGGGAGAGCGCGAGGAGGTCTGTGAAGCCGAGTAATCTCTCCTCGTTTATCTCTTACCTACTCTACCGGTTCAGATATCGCAGTGAATTAATCAGTAGACTGGGCTTGGAGAGGGAGAAGATATTAAGGCTACTTAGGAGGTATAAGGCCGAGTATAGCTTGGAGGCACTAGGTGAAATAATTGACTCTATGCATTTAGTTTAGTGGAGGCGGCTTCGCTAGGTATGCCTCCCACGCCTCCTGGTATGGCGTGCTTGAACTGTATTGTGCTACGTATTATTATCCTACTCTTTATTTCACTCGGTAATGGTACCTCAAGCATGGACTTACACCTAGGGCATATGCCACCGTATATCCTGTAAACCTCCTCGGGTGTGGGCACTCCATAATAGTCTTGCCCCACCCTCGTGAATTCGAATAGTATGAACCCACAGCTTTTACACCTATATTTTATAGGCATAAGTATCACCTATGTAATATTCTCGTATTACTTGGTAGTTAAAGAGCAAGGGTTATAATATATTTAAATAAATGATGTAAACATCTCAACATATAATACTATTATTATTACGCTATTATTTAATCAACCATATAATGTATTACGTCCAAGTAATTTAAATATGTTTCAAGTACGGTGAAAATGAATACCGCCTGAACTCGGGTAGTCTTAGACAACTAGGACCACGTTCAATGCTGCAGGGTGTAGCCTGGGGGGCTCCCTAATATATAAGGCGATCATGTGGTAGGTAATCAACTGGTAGCATCACTGCGATGGTAGACCGGTATGACTCTGGTTAATCATGTTGCAGCATTAATTATATTGGCTTGGATTATAGGGGGATTGATAATTAGGTCGCGGAGGCCAAGCATACCCATATGGGCGATAATGGCGGCTGCTTCAACCCTCACTGTCTTAACTGGTTTAGAGCCGTTTGATAAGCTTGGTGAAGCCATAGATCTCGATGTAATATTATTCCTGATAGGCATGTTCAGCCTGGTTGGGCTCGCCGAGGGAAGCGGCCTACTGAAAGTCATAGCTATTAAACTGGTTTCCAGGGCCGGGTCGACCCGTGGGATACTGGTGTCTACATCCATAGTACTGGGGCTACTGGCAGCGTTCGCTGTTAATGATACAGTTGCATTAATGGGGCCTCCAATAGTCTATACGATGGCTAAGATAACAGGAGTGGATCCGGTGCCATTCTTTCTAATACTAGCATTCGCAATAACAATAGGCTCAGCCATGACGCCCATGGGTAATCCACAGAACCTACTCATCGCGATAGAGTCGGGTATCACAGCGCCATTTATGAAGTTCATGAGCGTCCTCATTGTTCCAACACTTGTAAACCTCGTGCTCACACCACTTGTAGTCATGAGGCTGTATAATATTGAGAACCGTGTGTTAAAGGGGTTTATCATTATCCCCGAGGAGCACTTGAAGAACAAGCGGGATGCACTGGTTTCAGGGGTGTTCTTCACTGTTACAATAGTTATCCTGGTGGTGAACGATATCCTTGAAATAATGGGGTTTAAATGGATAGAGCACAGGGGATTCATACCCTTCATAATGGCTTCACTCGCATATATTCTCTCATCGAATCCAAGGGATACTCTTAGCAGGGTGGACTGGGGTACTATAGTGTTCTTCATAACGATGTTTATAACCATGGATGGTATATGGAGAAGCGGCGTCTTAACCCCCCTGTTAAACATCTTCATGAGTGCGAGGTACGGGGACTACAGGGACGTCTTATCAATAGCTGCTTCATCCATAGTTGTAAGCCAGCTCATCAGCAACGTCCCCTTCACAAAGCTCTTCATAGACTACATGCACTCACTCGGCTTCACAGGGAGAGATGTAAACGCTTGGCTCTCACTAGCAGCGTTCAGCACAATTGCAGGCAACTTAACGCTTCTCGGCGCAGCATCAAACATAATCATCCTAGAGGTGCTTGAATCAAAGTACTCTAAGACCATATCGTTCAGAGACTTCTTTAAAGTGGGAAGCGTGGTGACCGCGGTAAACACCCTAATATATATCCCATTCATACTTGCCTCCCCGCCCTGAATGGCGAGGCTCTTACCAGCGTGCTCTGATACATCAAGCTTTGGATCCTTGTGGTGCTTCATGAATGAGGCTAGATGAATGAGAGCGCTTCAGCTGACATTCTTCCAGTTTCTTCTCAGCTCCCTTAAGCACGTGCTCCTTCAGTCCCTCCTCGATGGTTTTTATTTATTGCTGGTTTGGCTTTATGTATTATCACCTATGAGCTCTTTCAGCCTCTTTGGAATTTTGGCGGAAACTGTTTCAAAAATTTTAATACTTAGGGGGAGAAGTTACTTAGGGGGGTAAGTAATGGGTTACTTCAGTCCTGAACCTAAGAGGAGGAAAGCCGACTTCTTCGACATTCAGCAAGCTGTGAGGATTACAGTATTAATGCTGACTAGCGGAGCAAAAGAAAGACATGTTTTCGTCAAGGCCTTTTCGAATCCATACCTAGGCAAACAGTTAAATCTGGCGAGGTATTTATAGCAACGGGAACTAACCGTTCTAGCATGGTATGGTCAAGGATAATTATTTTAATGATATAATGATAGTGTCATTATTGAGGATGGGAGGTCCTAAATAAGGGGTGTGTTAAATGGCTGATAGGGCTACTATTGCTGTAGTTACTGAGCCTTTTAAACCGTTTTTTGGAGGAGCTATTAGAGCTTCGAGGTCTATAGAGGCTTATAGGAAAAGCTTCGATGTTCTTGTCTACGAGCTGATTAGAACTAAATCCGATCCTACCTATTCTAGGGATAGGAATGTGGTGAAAGTATACAGCGGCCCTGTTCTAAGGGCTCTTTACAAGCTGAGGCTTGAATTCCTCCCAGGGCTGACACCCAACGGTATTTCGAAAAGGATGGTAAGGATTGGGAGGGATGTGTCGAAAACAGATGTTAGGGCTGTAGTCTCCCTTCACGAGAATCTCGATCTCCTCCGCCTATGCTCTATTCTGAGAGAGGAGTATGAAGCTAGATCAGCGGCATTACTGCAATTACCGGTGTTTATCAGGGATAGGAGGAGACAGGGGGAGATAATAAGAGCGTATGATAAGTGGTATTCGGCCCTCTACCCGGGCTCGGTTAAAGAGCTGGCTGGGAAGGTTAGGACAAGGGTCGAGCTCTCTGTTTTGAGTAGCAGGAGTGTCGCCAGGCTCCTCCGTAGCTACGACCTACTGATCTCCGTGAGCAGGTCTATAGGTTATGAAATGGGGCCTGAATGGGAGTCTAGGATACACGCCCTAGACCCCGGGGTGGGCCTCGACGAGGAAGACCTCGGCTTAATCAAGACGGTTAAAGAGAGGGCTGTTAAAGAAGACTTTATCGTTTTCGGAGGCAGGATAGACCCCCTTAAAGGCTTTATCGAGGGCTTAGAAGTCTTCAAGGCGATTGCTAGAGCCTACAGGGATATCAAACTAGTAGCTACAGGGCGGGTGAACCCTTCCCTGAGAGAGAGGATAGTGCGCTATGCGAAGAGGATTGGTTTAGAAGACAGGCTCGTCTTACCAGGCGCTGTCCCCAGGATAGAGCGGTTCAGGTATGTTGCTAATGCGAGGCTAGTGATATACCCTAGCCATATGGATTCATACTCCTACGCTGTCCTAGAAGCCCTCCACCTAGGAACCCCTGTAGTAGCCTACGATATCCCTGCTCTGAGATTCAACTATGAGGGTGCCGAGGGCCTAGTCCTCGTTAGGGAAGGGGATGTCGAAGGATTGGCTGCCGAAGCCTTAAACATACTCGGGTCTAAGGATATTACAGTATCTCCTCCTAGGAAGGTGAAGAAATGGGATGAGATAGCAAGAGAAGAGGTTTCGCTAATAGAGAGGCTTGTAGAAAGCTAGATGTTTCTAATTAGAGTTGTCTAGTTCACGTCATACCGCCGGACTAGTCTACTATTGTATAGAATCATTCATTTAAATTATTCCGGAGCAAATACTGTAGCTCGAGGATTCGGAATCTATGTCTACTCCCCGGAGGGTTCTAATGCTCCTACTAGCTCTACTATCCGTCTCTCTACCAGCACTATTCTTATACTGGAAGAAAACAGCAGAGAAAACGCTGGCTCCAACAACCCTGTCTGCCACGCCGCAGAGTCACGCGGGCACTGGTACAAGTGTTTACTCGGCTATCTGTCTCTTATACACATCTCCGAGCCCACGAG
>ERZ1669249.82-NODE-82-length-57891-cov-5.666955_pt1 | contig 57891 bp, 55 predicted proteins | sample MGYA00579293_ERZ1669249 | MGnify/ENA primary metagenome ERZ1669249 (study PRJEB41166, sample SAMN08046057) | hot springs metagenome | biome: hot spring; feature: neutral hot spring; material: thermophilic sediment; isolation source: thermophilic sediment from... | reverse complement strand
GTGCTTAGGATATTGGTGCCCGGCGCGCCGACATCGACACTGGTTGCGCCATAATTTGAGAAGCTGGCTAATTGAAAGGCTTGATCCACGGCTGCCACGCAAATGAGGTTGCTTTGCGTGAAATTGCACGGATAAGTCGGGGTTTGATCGTTATCCACGCTTTCGTTGCCAGCCGCCACCACAACGATCACCCCTTTGCTTTGCGCGTTGGTGATGGCATCGGAAAAGGCGGGGTCGAGTGTGCCGCCACCCAAACTTAAATTAATCACCTTGGCCCCATGATCGACCGCAAAGTTAATGCCTTGCGTGACGGTTGCGGTGGTGCCACCCGTCGAGCTCAGTGAGCGAATCGCCATGATGCTCGCTTTTTGGCACACCCCGGAGCCTTCAATGCCATTGTTGGCCTGAGCGCCAATAATGCCCGCGACATGCGTGCCGTGGTGCTCATCCCCCGTGTTGGGGTAGGGGTTGTTGTCGTTATCGATAAAATCGTAGCCATGATAGGGGTAGGCGCTGCCGCCATTCCACATGCTTGCGGCGAGATCTTGCTGGGTGTAGTTAATGCCTTCATCTACCACTGCCACGGTGACCGATGAACAATCGGATTGATGCTTCCAAGCCGCTTCAATGCCAATATCATCGCCCGCAATGCCGGGATTATTGGTGGCGTAATCGGCATTGCTGATGGTTTGGCCGCTGTTTTTCAGCCCCCATTGTTGGCCGATTTGCGGATCGTTGGGAAGCGCCATGGCGTGGTAAATGTAGTTGGGTTGCACCGCGGCAACCCCGGGCAGGGCGCGCAATTGCGCCATGGCTGAATCGAGCGAATCAAAGCCGGGTTTGAGTTCAACTAACTGATAGCCAGTGTGGCCAATTGCCGTGACGCGAGTGACCATAGCAGCCATGGCGGGTTGAGCGCTTTGTGCGGAAAGATCGGTGTTGTAACGAATCAGTACCTGCCCCTGAACTACTTGTGGGGCGGTTTGGGCTGCGCCCATTTGGCTTACCGCCGCGGCTGGCGTCAGCTTAATCGCATCGGTGTTGAGGGTCAGGCTTGTGGCCGCGCCAAGGAGGGGGTAGCCCGCAGTGGCGATAACCAAGGCGATGAGGGTGCGTTTTTGTGTGGTGCGTTGCATCATGGTTTGGCAATTCCATTTGGCTGGTTTTAATTATCGCGCACAAATTAGCATAAGTTTGTGACTTTGAAATGTGACAGGCCGCGTTAAGCGCTTAAAGCTAGTGTTTTGGGCACCGTGGCGGGGTTATATCGCTTGCTTGGGCACCAAATGGTGTTTTAAAAAGCCGGCTAATTCATCCATGTGCTGGCCTATTTCATCGCTGGCATCATGCTCGCCGGGTAGGATTCTTAAAATAACCTCGTGATGCGGGCGGCGTTCATAAAGGGCTTTTGCATCGTCGGGCGGTACGGTGGTGTCCTCGCTGCCGTGCATAAGCAAGATGGGGCAGCGGATGCTTTGGATGCTGTTGACGGGCGCAATGGCATCAAAGCGGTAGCCAATCACCCACTGCACATAGGTGAGCACATACCAGCCGAGCGGAAAAAACGGCAGGCCTTTTTCTGCCAGCCAGCGGCGCATCATGCCATCGGGGTGGGCAAACGCGGCGAGGCTCACCACGGCAGAAATATCCGCTCGGCGCGAGGCGGCAAGCAAGGTGGCGGCCGCGCCGACGGAATGCCCGATGAGCGCGGTGCGCTTAATGCTTAAGTCGGGTTGGGTTTTAAGCCAAGCGAGGGCTGCGTCAATATCTTCAGCAAAGCGGGGCATCGATGAGAAGTTATCGCTATCGCTGCTGCCGTGATTGCGGGCATCAAACAGCAGCACGCTAAAACCCGCCGCCTGCAGTGGGCGCGCCAAGGGCAGCATGAGTTCTCGATTTGCACCCCAGCCGTGGGTGATGACGACAAGGCCTTGGTTGGGCTGGCCGGGGAGCAACCAGCCATCCAGCATTCGATGGCGTTGGGTGGGTATGCGGATGGCCTGGCCAGATAACCCATGCTCGGCGAGGGTGTAAAGAATGGGTTCACGCGGGGCAGTCAAGCTTCGGCGCAATCGGCGGTTGAGTAACAGCAACAGCAAGATGAGGGTGGCGCTACCGATGAGTGCAGAGATTAAAAATATCATTGCAAGGGATTAACTCGTGGGTTCGGGCATGGTTTTAGGTAGGCTGATTTGCACCCGTGTGCCGCCGCCCTCACGCGGTAAAATCAGGATATCGCCGCCCATGCCGCGTACGATGGCTCGGGCAATCGCCAGCCCTAAACCACTGCCGCCGGTATGTCGCGCGCGGGAGGATTCCAAGCGAACATAGGGCTCAAAAACCCGCTCTCGATCGGCTTCGCTAATGCCAGAGCCTCGATCTTCAATCGATAGCGTGAGGTGATCCCGCGATTCATTAAAATATAAATCAATTTGGCCATTACCGTAGCGACGCGCGTTTTCGAGAATATTTTGCAGGGCGCGTTGCAGGGCTTGTGGGCGGGTTTTGATGGGCTGATAGGCCTCGCCGTGGCGCGTGATATGGGCGCCGAGCAGTTCCATGTCTTCACAGAGAATATCCAGCAAGGCGTTGAGATCAAAGGCCACAATCGGCTCAGAGGGCGTGCCCGCCCGCAAAAAAGCCAGCGTATGGCCGATCATGTCATCCATCTCGGTTAAATCCGCTTCAATTTTTTGCTTCAGCGCATCGTCGGGTAAATGGGCGATGCGCAGGCGCAGGCGCGTGATGGGCAGACGCAAATCGTGCGAAACCCCCGCCAGTGCTTGGCCACGGGCTTCTATCATGCGTTTAATATCGTTTTGCATTTGGTTAAACGCGCGCGCTGCTCGGGCAACTTCACGCGGACCGTGTTCATCAAGCGGAGCTTGGTCGAGATGTTTGGGCAGCTGGGCGGCCGCCATGGCTAGGGCATCCAGCGGGCGGGTGAGTCGCCGCACCACAAAGCCGATGCCCACAATCACTAAAACGCCGAGTAACAAAAGCCAGCCCATCGTTCTAAACGGCCAGCGAATGGGCGGGGGCAGGGCATGGCGCAGGGTAAGCACACTGCCATCATCCAGCCGCGCTTGAATGAGTAAAAACCGCTCTTCGTGCGGCGGGGGCAATGGCTTGATTTGCCAAGGATGCGTGCGTGCCCAAAGCGGGGTGGGCAGTTCTAATTGTTCGCTGGCTAAGGTATCAAGCTCGAACGGGCGCCTAGGGTAATCTTCCCATTGCACGGCGAAGACTTGCAGGGGAATCGGGGTGAGCAGGGCTTTGCGTAGCCGCGCGGCGAATAGTTCACTGGCTTGGTTGATGCGATCAGTTTGGGGGTGCTTTTGGGGCTCTCGCCAGGCTTGCCGAGCCAGAAGCCGGGTGGGTGGGGCACTGAGCCAGCGTGCCAGTTGGCGCCGCTCTGCGGGGGTGGCTTCATTTTGAATCTGGATAATTTGGGCAATGCGTTGCACCGCATAATCGCCTAATAAGCGCTCGCCCAAGCGGGCACGATCGGTGAGCAGCAGGCTTAAACTTAGCGTAAAGGCCGCCACAATCCCTAAAATCAAGGCCAGTAAAATTTGGCCAAATAAGCTTTTAGGTAGAATATTGAGCGAGCTTCGTGCCGCCGGCTTGCGTATCGGATGAAAGCGGCGGGAGGGGGACGATTCGCTTAAAGGGGCGGTAGGCAATCTTTTATCCTTGGCGACTATTTTGGGCGACCGGGCAGCGCCGGAGCCGCGCCCAATTGATTGGTAATCAGCATGTAGCCTTCATTGCGAATGGTTTTAATCAGGGTAGGCTCGCGGGCATCATCCCCCAAACGGCGGCGCAGGCGGCTCATCATCACATCAATGGTGCGATCTAGTGGATCCGCATCGCGTCCGGCTAGGGCATCCATCAGCTGATCCCGTGATAGCACATGGTTTGGGTGTTCTGCCAAGGCTTTGAGCAAACGAAACTCACCGGTGGAAAGCGGGGTGACCACCTGATCGGCGCCCACAAGATGCCGTGCGGCTAAATCGAGTATCCAGCCGCCGAAGTGCAAATTGCGCACCGTGCTACCTTGCCCCTGCTGTTCGGCACGGCGAAAAATACTGCGAATGCGCGCCAGCAATTCGCGGGGATGAAAGGGCTTGGGCAGATAATCATCAGCGCCCATTTCCAAACCAATAATTCGATCCATCTCATCGCCCCTTGCCGTGAGCATTAAGATGGGCGTGCTCATTCGAGCGCGCACGTTGCGGCACAGTGTTAAGCCATCATCGCCGGGCAGCATCACATCTAGAATGATAAGGTCAATCTGCGTATCGGCGAGTCGAGCCCATAAATCGCCGCCTTCAGCCGCCTCAATCACAAGATAACCTTGCTCACTTAAATAGGTGTGCAACAGGGCGCGTAAATCAGGATCATCATCGACAACCAATAAGGTTTTCATGCGGGTCTCACTTTGCTCAATCAATTACCCCCATCTTAGCCGAGTGGCGGCTGGGCACTGAAACTTAACTTCGGTAAATAACAAAATACCCACACGCGGTTTACATAATGCAGGCAAATTGCAATGCTGGGTTTACGATCGATTGTTTCAATAGCCAACCTACTGAGATGTTTCTTGTTTTTATTGAGAGGTTTCGCATGAACAATCACCCATCGTCGAATGTGTTGTCGAAAATTGCCGATCGGCCGCAAATGCACCGCGTCACTCTAATTGCCATGGGCGTGATCGCCTTATTTGCTGTGGGCATGAATATCAGCCGAGCAGACACCCCCATCGCACCGCCCGGCGTGACAGTGCAACCCAGCAATCCCCCTGGCATGCAGCACCGCATGAACCCCGAGAGAATGGCCAAAATGCGCGAACGCCGCAAGGCACATATGACGCAAGAACTGGATACGATGTCTAATCGTCTGCAAATTACGGCCAGTGAACAGCCCATATGGGATCAATACAAAGCGGCGCGAATGGGGCTGCTGCCCGATGAGATGCCCGGCATGAAGCCTTCCATGAACGCGGCGGACATGGCGCAAATGCGGGCTGAACGCGCCAGCGAAATGGCAAAAAAATTGGGTGTATTGAGCACTGCGACAACGCAATTGCGTGCCGCACTGGCACCCAATCAGCAGCAAGTACTGGATGAAATGGCACACACTTGGCGTGGAAAAATGCAGCATCATCGGCCGGGTGAAGAGCGCTTATCTCACCATTCGTGATGCGCTGATGCCTTAATCTTAAGTTCTTTGAACCAAACCCGCCCTCAGTGGCGGGTTTTTTATTCCAATATTTTTGTGGCCGCTTGACAATTTAAAACTAAAATATCTAATATTTTAGTTATGAAAACGGAATACCTAAATCAAATCCCCGATAGCTGGGCTGAGACTGCCGAAATTTTTACCGCCTTAGGCGATAGCCATCGGCAACGGATTTTGTTGCTGTTCGAACCGAATGAACAACTCACTATTTCGCAAATCGTGGCGGTATTTCCGCTGTCACGCACCGCGATGACCCACCACTTGAATGTTTTGCGCGATGCAAAATTACTCACGAGTGAAAAAATCGGCAAAGAAGTTTTCCTCAAAGTGAATACCGAGTTACTGCTGCACACGTTCTCGTTGCTGGGCGGTTTTGTGCAAAACTTACACAGTCAAGAAAGGAATCAAGATGAATAAAACGTTGCAAACACTCATTCGGAGCTTGCTCCGACTTATTTTACGCCCCCTGTTTCGGATTGAGGTGCGGGGTGCGGCGCCAACACACCGGGGTGATGCAAAACTGCTGGTTTCGGTGGGGGCTTAAATTAGTGGATACCGTGGCGGTTGATCCGCTGCGGCCAATCGGCATGAAAACCGTGCTTAAAGCGTTAAAGTCGGGCCGACCGGTGGTGATTTTTCCCGAAGGCCGTATTAGCAATACCGGCGGGCTTATGAAGGTGTATGACGGGTCGGCCATGCTGGCCACTTTGAGCGGGGCGGAACTTATTCCCGTGCGTCTTGATGGCTTAAAACGCAGTTATTTCAGTCGGATGTCGTCCGAGCAGCCGAAATCATGGCTACCCAAAGTAACCCTCACCCTTTTGCCCGCCACCCGGATTGATTCATTTAAGACCCCGAGGGTAAGCCCAAAGGCGTGGTGTGGTCGCATCGCGCGCTTATGGCCAACGTGGCGCAAGTTCAATCCGTGTTTGATTTAACACCCACCGATAACCTGCTGAATGGATTGCCTATTTTTCATGCTTTTGGTTTAACGGGTGGGCTGCTCTTACCCTTGCTAACCGGGGCGCGGGTGTTTTTGCACGTATCGCCGCTGCAGTACAAACTGGTGCCAGAAATTGCCTATGATCGCAATTGCACCCTGCTATTTGGCACCAGCACCTTTTTAGCCAACTATGGCAAATTTGCCCATCCTTATGATTTTCACCAATTGCGCTATGTCATCGCTGGGGCCGAAAAACTCAATCCGGCCGTTCAAACTTTGTGGTTTAACAAATTTGGTTTACGCATTTTGGAAGGTTATGGTGTCACTGAAACCGCGTCTGCTTCTGAAAGTCGCCAACATCGCCCTGCTGGGCTCGGGCAAAATTGATTACCAAACCTTAAAACTATAGGCGCAGGAGGCCGTATGAATCCCATCGCTGACTCGGGCGACAATCGTCTTGTTTCCATGGGCATGCTTGCCTTGTTGGCCGCCCAATTTTTATCGGCAATGGCGGATAACCTGCTCTTTGTGGCCGCAATTGCCTTACTTAAAGGAGCGAGCGGTGGTGATGCATTACTGCCGGTGCTGCAAGTGGTTTTTGTTATCGCGTTCATCGTATTGGCGCCCTTTGTCGGGCCGTTTGCCGATGGGTTCTCCAAAGGGCGGGTGATGTTTTATGCCAATTTCATCAAATTAGCCGGTGCGAGTTTCATTCTATTCGGCGGCAATCCCCTGTTAGGCTACGCCGTTGCAGGCATCGGTGCGGCCATTTATTCGCCCGCAAAATACGGCATACTTACTCAATTAGTGCCTCCAGCTCAATTGGTTAAAGCCAATGGTTTGCTTGAAGCTTCCACCATTGTTGCCATCTTGCTGGGCGTATTAGGCGGCGGGTATTTGGCTGATCAATCCCTTTCCCTCGCTACCGGTGTGGCTGCAGGCTTGTACGTATTGGCTGCGGCGGCCAATTTGGCCATTCCCCGCTTGCCGAGCATTCAGCCCTTAACGGGCAACGATTTGCGCCACATGCCGCGTATTTTTGGGCATAACTTAAGCCTTTTGTGGCAAAACACCGATGCGCGGTTTTCAATTTTAGGAACCAGTATTTTTTGGGGTATGGGCTCAACCCTGCGATTGCTCATGTTTGCTTGGGTACCGGTCGCACTCGGTTTGCTCGATAATCAAGCCCCCGCCAATTTAATGGGTGTTGTATCCATCGGCATTATTGTGGGCGCGGCCTTTGCGGCCTTCACAGTGAAGCTTGAGCGCGTTAACACGGCCTTGTGGGGTGGCTTGGCATTAGGGCCGCTCGTGTTAATGCTCGCTCCATTGCATCACCTTGAGCCAGCTGCCGCCGTGTTATTTGGTGTGGGGGTGGCCGGCGGGTTTTTTGTTGTGCCATTAAATGCCTTATTGCAAGAGCGCGGCACCGAAACAATTGGCGCAGGGCGCACGCTGGCGGTGCAAAATTTATTTGAAAATACCGCCATGTTGCTCATGGCTGGCATCTATTTGGGTCTAACCGCCTTGGGGTTTTCTGCCATTACCGTGGCCTACGGCTTTGGTATTTTGGTGCTGATTGCCCTGCTGGTCATTGGGGCAAATCGCCTGCGGGCGCAGCTCATCACCCCAGCGGATTAATACCCGCGCCGCGCAGCAGGCGGGCGGTCGCAATTAACGGCAGGCCCATAATGGCCGTGGGGTCGCACGAGTGCATCGATTCGAGCAGCGTAATGCCAAGCCCCTCCGATTTCATGCTGCCGGCGCAATCAAAAGGGCGTTCTTGCGCGATATAGTGGGTAATTTCCGTGTCGCTTACGTCGCGCATTTGCGCCGTTACCGTCTCAAAACTGGTTTGAACATGGCCGTGGGCATCCATAACCGCCACGGCGACATGAAATAAGATGGTTTGCCCCGACAGCATGCGCAGCTGCGCGAAGGCTTGTTCAGCTGAATGCGGCTTGCCTAAAATGTGGCTGCCACAGGCAACTAATTGATCGGAACCAATCACCACCGCCTGCGGATGCCGCGCCGCAACGGTGCGGGTTTTTTGCTGCGCCAACCGCAAACAAGCTGCTTGCGCATTTTCGCCTGCCTGCACCTGCTCATCAATCTCGGGTTTATCGATTTGATACGGTACATTAAGCCGATCCAGCAAGGCGCGTCGGGTAATTGACGAGGAGGCGAGAATCAAAGTTGGGGGTTTTTGCATAATCATTTTGCGTGCCGAGCAATAAATCGCTAATATTATACGATTCTGGTCTGGCATTTGGATTTGTTCTTGCCGCACTGCAATTTTAAGCGTTCGAGAAGGGCTTAGTTCATTGGGTAAAAGTGCAAACAATGCGGATTCTGTGCTCAAGGCGGGCGTGCCTGCCACTGAGCCGGCGGAAGTGCTGGTGCAATCAGCGGCGAGCTTGCCTAATTTGTTTGTACGCGCCTCGTGCGATAGCGAGCGTGTGTTTCGTGGGGCTGTGCGCCTAGGGGATTTGCCTCGATTGGTGCAATGGGTGCCCATGGATGAACCCGATACACTGCTCGCGTTTTCGTTGCGATTCTTTAGAGATTCGGGGCGGGATTTATTGGCGGAGATTTCAGTGCAAACAACCGTGCAAATGGATTGTGCGCGCTGCTTGAAGCCTATGAGCTTGCCTTTGGTGAGCTCGTCGGTATTGCATTTTGTTTATAATGATGAGCAGGCGCAGCATGTCATTGAAGCGCGTGAGCCCGTTTTAATCGATGCAGAAGGCCGCATTGGCATTGCCGAATTACTGGAAGAAGAAGTCTTAATGGCGTTGCCGCCGGTTGCTATGCATGAGCATCAGTGCCGTCCGGCATGGCAGGAGACGGCGTCCAAAGAAGCGTTGCCCATTGCATCGGCTGAGCTTAGGCCAAATCCCTTTGCGGCTTTGGCCAAGCAGTGGCAAAAGCCTTTGTTAACCGCGCAGGATGAGGCGGTAAGAGAATCGAAACAAGTAGACGATGAGTAAAATTTCTCGCAATCCTTTGAACTTGGGGTTGCGTGTTTGGTTTGGCGCCTTGTGTTAAACAGGGCGCAATTTTTAAGTTAGGAGTTTAAAAAATGGCTGTTCAGCAAAACAAAAAAAGTCGCGCCCGTCGTGATACCCGTCGCGCCCATGATGCGTTGACAAAACCCACTTTATCTATTGATGCCACCAGTGGTGAAACCCATCGCCGTCATCAAGTAACAGCCGATGGCTTTTATCGCGGTCGCCGTGTTATTGCTGAAAAAGCCACTACCGAAGCTTAATTAACCGAAACTCGGTGATGGCGCAGGACAAAACTAACCTTGCGTGCCTAAGTGCGCAGGGTTTTTGTTTTGGCTGACTATTTAACCTGAGATGTTCGGCAAACGCTGGCCGTTTTGGGTTTATTTCCCACAAAATAAAAGCATTTGATGAGGCTCAGCTTGTCCATGAAGGCACAAATTGCGATCGATATGATGGGCGGAGATCATGGCCTGCCTGTTACTCTGGCCGCCGCCGCGCGTTTTATCAGCGAGCGGCCGCATGTGACGGTGTTATTGGTGGGCGATGAGGCGCTACTTCGGGCGCAATTGCCCGCGTATCACCTGGTAGAAGGTGATCGCGTGGTGATTGTGCATGCCCCTGAAATTGTGGCGATGGGGGAATCCCCGGCCGTTGCACTGCGCACCAAGAAGAAATCATCGATGCGCGTGGCGATTGATTGTGTACGCGATGGCTCGGCACAAGCGGCGGTGAGCGCGGGTAATACGGGTGCGCTCATGGCCACGGCCAAGTTCGTGTTAAAAATGTTGCCCGGCATCGAGCGCCCGGCCATTTGTACGGCCTTGCCCAACCGCAAAGGCCACACCCATGTGCTGGATTTGGGCGCGAATGTGGAATGTAATGCCGAGCATTTATTTCAGTTCGCCGTAATGGGCTCGGTTTTGGTTGAGGCGTATGACGATAATCCCTCGCCGCGGGTTGGCCTACTTAACGTGGGTGCCGAGGCGATTAAGGGCAACGACACGGTTAAAGCCGCTGCCGCTTTATTAGCCGACGGCCCCATTAATTACATTGGCTTTGTTGAAGGCGATGATATCTACAAGGGCGATCTGGATGTGGTGGTTTGCGATGGTTTTGTCGGCAATGTGGCGCTTAAAACCAGTGAAGGTTTGGCCAAAATGATTACCCAGTTTCTACGCGAGGAATTTGGCCGCAATTTATGGTCAAAACTGGCTGCCGTAATTGCTCTGCCGGTGTTGAATCGTTTGAAAAAGCGGCTTGATCCGGGCCGGTACAATGGCGCAAGTTTTTTGGGCTTGCAGGGCATTGTGATTAAAAGCCATGGCGGTGCCGATGTGGCGGCGTTTACCAGCGCGCTGAATGTGGCTTTGCGTGAAATTGAAAAAGATGTCCCTCGGCGCATTGATTTGCGTTTGGGGCAATTATTAAATGAGAAGGAATTAGTATGATTCATTCACGCATTACCGGCACGGGCAGTTATTTGCCGGAGCGAATCTTGACCAATCAGGAATTGGAGCAAATGGTTGAAACCTCCGATCTGTGGATTCGCGAGCGAACCGGCATTGAGCGGCGCCATATTGCCGCCAAAGATGAGCTCACCTCGGATTTAGCTGAACCGGCCGCCCGACGTGCGCTAGCCGCTGCGGGTAAAACACCTCGGGATGTGGATTTGCTGATTGTAGCGACAACCACCCCGGATCGAATATTTCCTTCAACTGCGTGTTTATTGCAGCAAAAGCTCGGGATTCATGGATCGCCGGCTTTTGATATTCAAGCGGTGTGCACTGGGTTTGTCTATGCCTTGAGTGTGGCCGATAAGTTCATTCAAACCGGCGCGGCCAAGTGCGCGCTGGTGATTGGCGCTGAAACTTTATCGCGGATTGTCAATTGGAATGACCGAGGAACCTGTGTGCTGTTTGCCGATGGCGCCGGTGCCGTGGTTTTGGAGGCCAGCGATACCCCAGGGATTATCAGCACCCACATTCATGCCGATGGTGCTTATGAGTCGCTTCTTACCACGGTAAAGCCCAGTGCAGACAACGATTTAAACCCTGCGCATTTGGCTGATGGCACGGCTTTTATCGAAATGAAGGGCAATGAAGTGTTCAAAATTGCGGTGAATACGCTCGGCCGAATCGTGGATGAAACCTTGGATGCAGCGGGCTTAACGGCTGCCGATATCGACTGGTTAGTGCCCCATCAAGCCAATATCCGCATTATTCAAGCCACGGCGCGCAAATTAGATTTACCCATGGAGCGGGTGGTGGTAACGGTGAACACACAGGGCAACACTTCGGCGGCTTCGGTGCCGCTGGCACTGGATACGGCCGTGCGCGATGGCCGTATCCAGCGGGGTGACACGATTTTACTGGAAGCGTTTGGTGGGGGCTTTACTTGGGGTTCTGCGCTGATTCGTTATTAACACGCTAAACAACTTCATGCGGCCGCATGTGGGTATTCTTGTGTTGGCATTGTTTTTGGTCTGTTCCAGAGTGCGAGGCGTTTTATGGCACGAGAAATAGAGCGTAAGTTTCTGTTAAATAATGAACGCTGGCGATCAGCGGTGTCGTCAACCCAGCATCTGGCTCAAGGATATTTAACCACCTTAAGCGCGGGCGCGCGGGCCTCTGTTCGGGTGCGAATCGCGGCGGATTGCGCCTATCTCAATATTAAAAGCATGACGCTTGGCATGGCGCGCGATGAGTTTGAATACCCGATTCCCCTAGCGGATGCCGCCCATATGTTGGCGCAATTGTGCTCAGGTGGCGTCATTGAAAAATATCGTCATCATGTGCATTTTGGTGGCTTGTTATGGGAAATTGACGAGTTTTTAGGCGCAAATGCCGGTTTAATTGTGGCTGAAGTCGAGCTCGAATCCGAGTCGCAAGAGCTGCTGCTGCCTGAGTGGGTAGGGTCTGAGGTGACCGCTGATCGGCGCTATTACAACGTATCGCTGGTTGCGAACCCTTACCAAAATTGGCATAAATAATGATTATATTCAATGCGTTAACGGCAGGATGCCCCAACTTGGGAGCAGGTTGATGATTCGGGTGATGATTGTCGATGACCACACCATGGTGCGCAAAGCGCTGGCGCATCTCATAGGCAGCGTGCCGGAAATTGGCGTCACTGCGGAGGCCGATAGCGGTGAAACGGCGCTGGCATTGCTTAAAACGCAAACGGTCGATGTGATTTTATGTGATATTCATATGCCAGGCATGGGTGGGCTTGAGGCCATTCGGCGTATTCAGGCGCGCTATCCGCACATTGGTTTAATTGCGGTCACCGCTGAGGCGGATGCGGCTTTGGCGCGTTCCGTTTTAGAGGCGGGCGTACATGGTTATGTCACCAAAGATGCGCCGCCTCAAGAGCTCATTACCGCCATTGAAAACGCGCAACATAAAATTCGTTTTATTTCATCGCGGATTGCGCAAGAAATTGCACTGCAATCCATGCGCAAAACCGCCGACCCCTTCGATAGTCTGTCCGGCCGTGAGCAGCAGGTGCTCATGATGATTCTGGAAGGCAAAAGTAATCAATTTATCTCCGATGTGCTCTGCGTTAGCCCTAAAACTGTGAGCACCTACAAGGTTCGCCTGCAGGAAAAACTGGGCGTGAATAACGATATTGAGTTATTGCGTTTGGCAGTAAAGTCTGGGCGGGTTGTTTTAAGCGAATGACCGAATCGCCTGCGCTGCCTGAATTTTTTGCACCGCAAGCCGCCAGTAGTGCGTCATTTGATGCGGCCGTATTCCTCAAATCGGTGAGTGAACGCCCGGGGGTGTACCGGATGTTTGATGCCACCGATAGTGTGATTTACGTCGGCAAAGCCCGCAATCTCAAAGCGCGGTTGTCGAGCTATTTTCGCGGCCAGCAATCCCTTAAAACTCAAGCATTAGTGCGGCATATCGCAAAGATTGAAACCACGGTCACGCAAACCGAATCTGAAGCGCTCTTGTTGGAATTTAATCTCATTAAAGCGCACCGCCCGCGCTACAACATTTTGCTGCGGGATGATAAAAGTTATCCGTGGATTTACGTGGCTACCGATCAGGCGTATCCGCGTATTGCATACCATCGGGGGACACGCAAACGCGCGGGGCGCTACTTTGGCCCGTATAGCGCGCCTAGTGCGGTGCGCGAAACGCTTATTTTGCTCGAAAAAGTATTCAAGGTTCGCCAGTGCGAAGACAGTTTTTTTCGCAACCGCAGCCGGCCCTGTTTGCAATACCAAATAGGTCGCTGCAAGGCGCCGTGCGTGGGGTATGTGTCGCAGGCTGAATATGGCCAAGATGTTGCTGATACGATGGCTTTTTTAAGTGGCCGCAGCCAAAGTTTAATCGAACAACTGGTCGCGCGGATGGAGCACGCGGCCGAACAGCTGGATTTTGAACAAGCGGCGCTCTTGCGCGATCAAATTAGCCAACTGCGCGCGATTAGCCAGCAGCAATCAATTACCGGCGTGCGCGGTGATGCTGATGTAATTGCCGCAGTGCGGGTGATGAATCTCGATGGGGTGGCGGTATCAACCATTCGAGATGGTCGGCATTTAGGTACCCGCTCCTACTTCCCCCAAGTGCCGGCAACCACTGAAACCGCTGAGATTATGAGCGCCTTTTTAGGGCAATATTATGCCGAGCGCGAGGCGCCGCCACAGATTTTTTGCTCTGAATTACCGCAAGAAGCGGAGTTTTTAGCCGATGCCCTATCAAATAGCGCCGGTCGCCGGGTGGTGCTCACGCAGCCCAAACGCGGTAAGGCGCGGGAATGGTTAGATCAAACCCAAAGCAATGCCTTGCAAGCCGCGCAAGAACGCTTGGCCAGCCGCGTGGGTTTAGATGCCCGCTTTGCCGCCTTGCGCGAGTTGACCGGCTTGTCGGCAATTAATCGCATTGAGTGCTTTGATATTTCGCATACCCAGGGCGAATTTACCGTGGCTTCGTGCGTGGTTTTTGGGCTGGATGGCGCGCAAAAAGATCAATATCGGCGTTACTCGATTGAAGGGATTACACCCGGCGATGATTATGCGGCCATGCACCAAGCGTTGCTGCGACGTTTTGGCCGAGCCCAGCGCGAAGGTGGCATTTTGCCGGATGTGTTATTAATTGATGGCGGTGCGGGGCAAGTGGCCCAGGCCCAAGCGGTGCTCGATGAGCTCGGTATTGCCACCCAAGGCGCGTGCAGTGTGTATCTCTTGGGCGTGGCCAAGGGCGTGGCGCGCAAAGCGGGTGAGGAGCGGTTAATTCGCCCAAAAAATGCCGATGGCAGCGGGGGGGCGGAGCACAAGCTCGGCCCGCATGATCCGGCGCTGCACCTGATTGCGCAAGTGCGTGACGAAGCGCACCGTTTTGCGATTACCGGTCACAGGGCGCGGCGACAAAAAGCCCAGACACAGTCGGATCTTGAAAAAATTCCCGGTGTCGGCGCTAAGCGCAGGCAAGCGTTGCTCAAGCAATTTGGGGGGTTGCGCGGCTTGCGCGCCGCGAGCGTGGCGGAATTATCCAAAGTATCGGGTATCTCGCACGCGTTGGCGGTTGAAATTCACGCTTGGCTCCACGAAGGCGTTGCTGCCACTTAAAATGTCTTACGAAAAAGTGGCTTTGGCTTTCTCAATATTATTTATAAATCAATAGGTTGTTTTGCATTGTTGCGATATTTTATCAAAAATAAGTTAATGCCTTTGCGGGGAATTCTGTACGGCCTATTGCTCGCAATCGGACTGGTTTGGGGTGTGGCATTGCCGGCATTTGCGGCGACATCGCTTGTGCCGGCCGAGCCAAAAGCACCTGCGGCGCCGGTGCTAACCGCTAATGATTACGCCACCATCACCAAAATGCTTGAAAATCCAGAGGCGCGGGCCGCGTTAATTGATCAACTCAATGCGCTCGCAAAGCAAGCCGCTGAAGCCCGCGGGGGCGGGGCTCTGCCCGCGTCTTCAGAGCCGCCAACGATCGCGGATCGCTTAGCATTTGATACCTCCGGCTCATTTAAATGGTTGGTGCAAACCGTATCGGATACCAGCCGCCGCATGAACCATCTATTGCATGCTCCGTGGTTTGTATTTAAGCCAGAGCAATTTTGGCAAGGCACCTGGCGCCTGGCGGTGCTAGTTTTTCTCGTGTATGCGCTCTTGTTTGGCGCGATCCGGCTCTTGCGGCCTATCTCATCGAAAATGGCTGATTGGTCTGAAGGCGCCTCAAAACGGCAGCATTTAATCCGCGCTTTGGTGGCGCTGGCAGCCTTAAGCGTGCTGGGTTTTGGTATTTTGGCGCTCATCTACATGCTGGGTAACGCCGTCTCGGTCGGGCTTGCCGAGAATAATTCTTATGGGTTGTGGCAACAATCCATGTTTTTAAATGCTTTTTTTGTGTTGGAATCGGCGCGATTGCTGTTGCGGATGCTTTTATCGCCTTCTTATTCTTGCCTGCGACTCTTTGCGATGAGCGCCCCGATTGCCCGCTTTTGGGTCAATCGAATCACCGTGCTGTTGATCGGTTTAGGCTACGGATTAATGTTCGCCGTGCCGGTCACGCGCCAAATCATGGGGAATGAGGTGGCGCAGTTGCTGATTTGGTGCTTGGCGGTATTTGGGTTGATTCTGAGCTTGAGTTCTATCGTGCAGCAAAGAAAAGCTATCCGAGCGGCATTGCTGCGCGGGGCTGATCGGCAAAGCTCGGGCTTGTTGAGTTGGTTACTGGTGTTTGTGGCGCATTCTTGGCACATCATGGCGATGGGCTACATTGCCATGGTGTTTTTGGTGGGGCTAACACGCCCCAAAGATGCGTTGCCGTTTATTGCTCAAGCAAGTGGCTACACCATTTTAGCCATTGCGGGCGGCTTGTTGCTCTCTGCTATTTTGACGCAAATGCTGGGCGGCGAGGTGCGCTTAAAAGAACATCATCGCCGCCGCGTGCCCATGTTAGAGCAGCGGTTAAATACCTATTTACCTTGGTTTTTACGCTTTATTCGGTTGTTAATTTTAACGACGAGTGTCGGGATCATTCTATTCGTGTGGCGAATTGCCGATCTGTTCAAATGGCTGGGGTCTAAAACGGGGCAAGGGTTTTTAACAACGGCGATTGATATTTTATTTTTGATTGTGTCGGCGGTTTTGCTCTGGTTATTTGTGGCCAGTTTAATTGAGGCCAAACTCAATGCGGAGCGTGATCACATGCCCTCGGCGCGGGTGCAAACGCTGTTATCGTTGTTTCGAAATGCCGTCGCCATTGCCTTGGTGACGATTACCGCCATGATGATTCTCTCGGAATTAGGCGTGAATATCGGTCCGCTGTTGGCCGGTGCTGGTGTATTGGGCTTAGCCGTTGGCTTTGGCGCACAAAAGCTTGTGCAGGATGTGATTACCGGGGTGTTTATTCAGCTTGAAAACGCCATTAACAAAGGGGATGTGGTGAGCGTGGGCGGCATTACCGGCACGGCAGAAAATTTATCAATTCGCTCGGTGGGGATTCGGGATAACTCGGGCACCTACCATATCGTACCGTTTTCCGCGGTCACGGTGGTATCCAATTACATGCGCGGCTTTGCTTTTCATAAAGCGGAATATGGCATCAGTTATAGCGACAATATTGACGAGGCCATTGTGCAGCTTCGAGCCGCCTTCGATGAACTGATGCAAGATCCCGATATTAAAGACAAAATTTTGGAGCCGATTCAAGTGCCCGGTGTGACTGAATTGGGCGCAAGTTCTGTGAATATTCGGGTGATGATTAAAACCACGCCGGGCGACCAATGGGCGGTGGGTCGCGCCTATAACCGATTGGTTAAAATTTATTTTGATAAAGCAGGGATTGAAATTCCGTTCCCGCAAAGCACCGTGCACTTTGCCGTTGGTGAGCAGCCTAACCCACTCTTGGATGCTAAAAAATCAGCCTCGGCGCCCAGTTCCTCGCCCCCGCCGGATGAGGTGCGCGGCAAGTAACGCAGGAAGCAATAAGCCTGCCACCGTGTGGCTGGTGGCAATCCAAGGCAAGCTTGGCTCAAAACTCACATACAAAAGCAGCGGCGCTGTGAGTAGTAATAGGGTAATAAGCAACAGCATCCCGCCGCCTGAGATGCGCCGTTCTTGCCGCAGCCAGCCCGCGCGGGCATGCACCAGCCACACCGCGCCCACCCACACCAACAGCAGCAAGCCGCCGAGAACATGGGCGGCGGTTATCAAGGTGCGTGTTATGCCCGAAGGCGTCCATGGCAAGTCGATCTCCCACTGAAAGGTCAGCATCAGCGGCACCAGTGCCAACCCCGTTGTCAAGGCGATAAGCAACAGACCCACTAAAGCCGGTGCAAACCAGCCGGGGTAGCCTTGCTGTTTGAATTTAGCCAGCATGCTGGCCGCCTCGTGCGTGATGCGCGTGCGATGCTGGCGGAGCAAAAGCCGGGCAGGTGCCAAGCAATATCCCGCCCAATTTTTGCACCCAAGCGGCCGCCTCTTCGTGTGCCGATGCGCCCGCCACCTTGGTTAAGGCATCGGCGCGCCACGCATTCGGTGCGATCACGGTCCAGTGCCCATGGGTAAGCGGGTTTTGCTGCGCGATCAATTGGGCGGGGAATCGTTCGGGGTCGAGCCCCGCTGCTGAGGTCGCGCAAGCGCCATTTTGTATGCTACCCAAGAGTTCGCCGCCAAGCTCTTTAGCCAATTGAATCGGTTGCGGTTGACCAAAACAGCGCCAATCGCCACCGGCATTCACTACCGCTTGGGTGATGCCCATTTGGCGCAACCTTGCGATGGCACGATCAACGGCAAAGCCCTTAGCGATGCCGTCTAAGGTAATCAGCACCGCGCGCCGCCGCCGCACCCGGCAACCTAAGAGCTCAAGGTCATCCGCCGAGCCGATTGAAATAAAATCCACCCCATGATCGGGTAATTTTCCAGAAGCAACTAAAGCGCCGCCAACCGTCGGATTAAAGCGATGGTCACTTGCAAGGGTAATTTTTTTGGCCAAATGCAATACCCGCGCAGTCCAAGGGTGCACGGTTGTGGGCGCGCGCGCGCGATTTAAGCGTGATAACTCGCTATCGACCGCATGAAAACTCATCAAGGATTCAACTTGCGCGATATCCCGATAGGCGGCCGCAATCGCCCGCTCAATCTGTGCCTGTGGCTGATCTGCCCCTGCCGTAATCTCAACAAAAGTCCCCAAGGCAGGGCGTAACCTTTTGATGTGCTGCGTCATTTATTGGCTGCGGGTGATGCGAGCGCCACTTGCTGCAAGGCCAGCAATCGTTTAACGCCATTGGTAATGTTGCGGCAAGATAGACTCGCGCCACTGATATTTTGAATATCCTTGCCCAAGGCGAGCTGGCTTTGCAGGGTTTTGCCTAAAAACTGGCCGCGCCACGTGGCCTCGCGCACTTGGTCGCCATAGGTTTCCAAATATTCCATAATCTCAATGCCCAATACATGGCCATCCGGCGAGAGTGCAGCGGCGTAACGAATAAACTCGTGCTTGCCGATGACCCGATCTTCAATGTACCAGCCGACAAATTCGCCATTTTTCTCAACCCGCCACACAGGCTGCTCCTCCCAGCGTTGCTTTACTTGGGCAAGTTCTTGAATTTTTTCGCGCGCATCGGCGCTTAAAGTGACCTTCGCATCAATAAACGCGGTCGCGGAGGGGTACAAAGCCCGCTGCGCGCTGGCGGTATCGAAATATTCGCTCGCCTGTGCCATCGGCATCACCCAAGGAATGACCACCGGCGCCAGCAAAATAAAAGGGGTATAACGCATGATTTTGCCTCAAAAGTTGTAGCCGACTTTTAAACGAACCTCATTGCGTTCGTGATCGGCCAAATGCAAATCGGTGCGGTTATTAAAGCCCACTTGCTCGCTGGAACCCGCCCATTGTTTTGCCCATGTGAGCGTAAACCACCAATTCTTCGCGCCGTAATGAATGCTCGGGCCGGCAAAAAAATCCCAGTGATCAAATTCCCAGCCGCCACTACCTGGCTCGTCCGGGTTTGCCGCCGCATTTAGCACCTCCATATCAACCCAACCTTCCGCACCAATCGACCAATTCGGCGCAAATCGATACGAAACCCCAGAGCGCAACCGAGGGGCAATTGCGCTCTCTGTTGCACCACTGGCATTGTCTTTGGCCGTTTCGGCCTCAAGTTCAAGGTTGGTTAGCCATTGCAACTGGCCATCCATAAATGGTTTTTGCAAAATGAGCTTGGTTTCAAGCTCCCAGCCCCGAATGCCTGCACCGGTAATACCATCAACCGTGTCGTAGGTCAGCTCGCCATATAAAGCCACGCCTAAATCGTCTTTATAAGGCGAGAGCAGCATTTTTTTCATTTCAACTGAAAAGCCGCTGAGTTTGGTTTGCTTCAATGCCCCTTCAATTTCACCCGGAACCGGGCTGCCGCTGTAATTGTGCGAATAGCCATTCAGATAAAACGAGGCCGATAAATCGTTGGTCAGACCGCGCTCGTATTCCAGCCGGAAGTAATCCGCCTTGTAGCTGCCTTGCCGCTTGCCCAAATGTAAGGTATTCCATAAATACAGCTCATTGCCGCCTTGGGGCGTGGTTTCGGCGCCCACGGTGTAGCCAAGCAAATTTTCATCGGCTTTTGCCGGCGTAATCATCAAAGGTGCGAAAGCACCAATAAACCCCATCGAGGTAGCCAAAAAAACAGATGCGCGCGAAAAACCCTTCATAGATAACCTCTGAGTTAATTAACACCAACGAGAACCATTCGCATTATCGATATAAATTGTTCTATGTCAACACCAGGGGGAAATGAAAAATGCGCGCAGGGAGGGGCGCAACGTAAGCAAATCAATACCCAAAGGGAGTTCGAAAAGAGGCATTCTGCACATGGTTTATAAACATAAACCATTGAATTTGAATAATTAAATGAATTAAACTGCGCGCGGCATACCCAAGGCTTCGCGTTAATTGACGCCTAACCCAACTCGGGTGCACTATGACGTCAATGACGCAAAGAGCGGGTGTAAGCAAGAGCCGCTGCTTTCAATGTCATAAAAACTTCATATTTTTGTCATGAAGTGTCATTTTTGCATTGCGACAATTCAGATCAAGCTGTGTTGAGTCGCAGCTCAGGGTTTCCCGCTCAAACTGTTTAGGAGATGTTGTCGATGAAATTGAATAAGAAATTGATCGCAAGCGCGATTATTGCAGCTGCTGCTGCGTTCTCTGTTTCCGCTCAAGCTGAAGGCGTGAATAAAATTACCGGTGCCGGTTCAACTTTCGCCTACCCAATTATCTCTAAGTGGGCAACCGCCTATAACAAAGAGAAAGGCGTGGAAGTAAACTACCAATCCGTTGGCTCAGGCGCGGGCGTTAAGCAAGTAATTGCTAAAACAGTAAATTTTGGTGCCTCTGATGCGCCCATGTCGGTTGAAGACCTTGAAAAAAATGGCTTAACTCAGTGGCCATTAATTATGGGTGGCATCGTAGCCGTCGCCAACTTGCCCGACACCAAAGGTGGCGATTTGACCATTGATGGCACCGTGTTGGCTGATATCATGATGGGTAAAATCACCAAGTGGAACGATGCCGCGCTTGAAAAACTGAACCCAGGCAAAAAATTGCCCGACATGGATATCACTGTTGTGCATCGCTCAGATGCCTCAGGCACCACCGCGATTTTCACCAATTACTTATCAAAAGTTAGCCCAGAGTGGAAAGAAAAAGTCGGTGAAGGCACCACAGTTAACTGGTTGTCCAAAGGCAATTTGGGCGGCAAAGGTAACGAAGGCGTCGCCTCTTACACTGATCGCATCAAAGGTTCAATTGGTTATGTTGAATACGCGTACGCCTTGCAAAACAAAATGCCCTATATGGACATGATTAATAGTGCTGGCAAGCGCGTTGCCCCCACCATGGAAACATTTGGCGCTGCGGCATCACACGCTGATTGGAAAGGCACCCCGGGTTTCCGCGTTGTTTTGACTAATCAGCCTGGCGACACCAGCTGGCCAATTACGGGTTCAACTTTTGCGATTGTCCACACCAATCCAGAGAAACCTGCTGATGTTAAAGCGGTGTTAGATTTCTTCAAATGGACCATGGCGAACGGCCAAGCGGCTGCCGAAGAACTGCATTACATCCCAATCCCAGCTGACGTTGCTAAAATGATTGAAGCCTCTTGGGCGGAAAAAATTAAACTGTAACATTTGCTCCAAGCAAGTATTAGTGAGCGGCCAAATGCTTCAATTGGCCGCTTACTCATGTCACAATAGTGGCTTAAATTTATAGTTAATTATTTAAGTAAATCGACAATAAATCTAAGCAACTGATTTTTTGAAAGGCAATAAGTCATGACGACACTCGAAAGCACCCACGCTAAAGTTGTGAAAAAAACAAAAAATTCAGGCGTGCTGGGTGACAGAATTTTCAAAGGTACGGCATTCTTCTTTGCTGCGATGGTTCTTGTCGTTCTTTTCGGCATCATGCTCCTTCTGCTCAAAGAGGCTTGGCCAACATTTGCGCATTTTGGTTTTGGTTTTTTTTACCATTCCGAATGGGATGTGGTGAACAATAAATTTGGCGCTTTGGTACCTATTGTTGGTACTTTAGTGACTTCCCTTATTGCAATAATTATCGGTGTGCCGGTTAGCTTTGGTATCGCCATATTTATTACCTTAATGGCGCCTACTTGGATGAAACGCCCTGTTGGGATTGCCATTGAGCTTCTTGCGGCTGTGCCCTCGATTATTTACGGCATGTGGGGCTTATTTTATTTTGCCCCTTGGTTCGCGAATTCAATTCAACCTATGATGACCAGCACATTAGGCAATGCACCGATCATTGGACAATTCTTTCAAGGCCCACCCATCGGAGTCAGTATTTTTACGGCTGGCATCGTGCTGGCTATTATGATTATTCCCTTTATCGCCTCCGTCATGCGCGATATGTTCGAAGTGGTACCCACCGCACTGAAAGAGTCCGCTTACGCAATGGGTTCAACAACGTGGGAAGTGGTTTGGAAGGTGATTCTGCCGTACACCAAGGCCGGTGTCATTGGTGGCATCATGCTGGGGTTGGGGCGTGCGTTGGGTGAAACCATGGCGGTTGCGTTTGTAGTGGGTAATTCTCTTGAGCTTAATACGGGGCTTTTTTATCCAGGTGCAACCATCGCCTCGATCATGGCAAACGAGTTTAATGAAGCAAGTGGTTTGCACATGTCATCGTTAATTGCTTTGGCTCTGATCTTATTTATTATTACGTTCCTTGTTTTATCAATTGCAAAATGGTTCCTCTTGCGTCTTGAAAAAGCCCAAGAAGGTTCTAAAACTTAAACTGAAGTATCGTTATGTCAAAATATCAAATTAGAAAATTGGTTAATTATTTTAATCTAATTGCCTCGTTGCTCGTGACGGCGCTTGGGTTATTTATGCTCGCGTGGATCCTTTCAGTTTTATTTAGCAAAGGATTTCAATACATCAACTGGTCTGTATTTACCCAAATGACGCCACCACCCGGCTCAAATGGTGGTTTGCTAAATGCCATATTTGGTACGCTCGTTATTACTTTTTTTGCAGTTTTAATCGGAACGCCGATTGGCATTATGGCAGGAACCTATTTATCTGAGTTCGGAGGTAATAGCCGATTCTCATCGACGGTTCGGTTTATTAATGATGTATTGCTATCCGCCCCTTCAATTGTTGTGGGGGTATTCGTGTATACCTTAATTGTAAAGCCTCAAGGGCATTTTTCTGGCTGGGCCGGTGCAATCGCGTTTGCTATTCTTGTTATTCCCGTTGTCGTACGAACCACGGAAGATATGTTGAAATTGGTACCGGTTCAATTAAGAGAAGCCGCCGCCGCATTGGGCGCACCCCGTTACACAGTTACTTTAACTATTGTGTACAAAGCTGCACTCAGTGGCATGATTACCGGCGTATTACTTGCAACGGCTCGAATTATGGGTGAAACCGCTCCATTATTGTTCACTGCATTAAATAATCAATTTTGGTCTAGCAATATGAATCAGCCGATGGCGAATATGCCAGTTGTGATTTACCAGTATGCACTGAGCCCCTATGATGATTGGCAAAATTTAGCTTGGGCGGCGGCACTGCTAATTACTTTGAGTGTGTTGATTATGAACATTATGGCTCGCTATACGCTTAAGGGAAGCAGCTCGCGCTAATATTTTCCGAAACTAAACTTGTAACGAAGAGAACACCGATGACAACAGCAAGCACAATGACTGAAGAAACCCAACCCAACAGCCGAGCTGTTGGTCTTAAAATGTCGGGCGCGCTCAAGGAGTCGGGCGAGCGGGCGGCGCTTTTGGAGAAAATTGATTCAGTTCGTCAAATCGAAAAAGCAAAGTTAAAGATTAATGATCTGTCATTTTATTATGGCAAATTTAAGGCGTTGCACAACGTAACCATGCAAATTCCTGATAAGCAAGTTACCGCTTTTATTGGTCCTTCAGGTTGCGGAAAATCGACATTGCTGCGTATTTTTAATCGGATGTATGATTTATATCCGGGTCAAACCACCAGCGGCGATATTATGCTGGATGACCAAAATATTCTAGGGAACAATGTGGATGTAAATTTGTTGCGTGCCAAGGTGGGTATGGTTTTTCAAAAACCGACACCCTTCCCCATGTCGATTTACGATAACGTAGCGTTCGGTATTCGGTTATATGAAAGCTTGTCGAAAGCCGATCTAGATGAGCGGGTTGAGTGGGCGCTTCAACGAGCTGCACTTTGGGGTGAAGTGAAAGATAAACTCAATCAGTCGGGCGCTGCCTTGTCTGGTGGTCAGCAGCAACGGCTTTGCATCGCACGGGGTATTGCGGTTAAGCCTGAGGTTTTATTACTTGATGAGCCAACCTCGGCTCTGGATCCTATCTCAACAACGAAAGTTGAAGAATTGGTGCATGAGTTAAAGTCAGACTTCACCATTGCGATTGTGACGCATAACATGCAGCAAGCGGCACGGGTTTCTGATTTTACTGCGTTTATGTATTTAGGGAAATTGGTCGAATATGATCAAACCGATGTCATTTTTACTAACCCGGGCCGCAAAGAAACCGAAGATTATATTACTGGGCGCTTCGGTTAAACTTTAAAGAATAAATTCCCAAATATCTGTTTGATGTAATTCCAGTCAGCTTAACGCTGACTGTTTTTATTTCATATATGCGTAATTTGAGTTTTGTTTTGCAGTACGCGATCAGATTGCGCCCCTTACCGTATAGCCATCTTTAAGCTGCGACAAACGAAGAACTTAATATTCTTTGATCGAATTATTTAAGGATCATAACCACAATTGCCTGCTATGAGATGGGTTATTAACGGCGGCCAAAATACCGAAAAGCCATAAGCCATCCCAATGCACAAATGAGTCGCCAGTGCAGCGGGCGGAACGAGCCAGCGGTTGAATTTTGACCTGGCTACGATACGCTCTTTGCTTAATAATCCCGCCACAATGCATCCTCAATTTACTGATTTAATGGTTTGGGCTTTTTAATAACACCCTGCGGGCGCCCTTGGCGGAATAATTTTATCAGGAAGGTTTGAATTGATAACCACTTCAATTCAAACCGCTCAGTTCTTTTGCTTTTAACTTGATCGTCAATGCAAATATTTTGGCTTTCTAGCAGAGTGAACTGCACGATTTATCCGGCTCAAAATAAAACTAAGCGGGCTTAAATTCCCCCCCAGCAAAGCATGCATTGTACGCGCGATCATGTGAAAAATTATTCGCAGAATAAACGATTGGCTCCAAGCCGGCGCAAGTGTCCTTGGAGTAAATCGGCCTGAAATTTATACATAGGTTTGCTCGTAGCGCACAGGATTCGGGCTTTGCGGCACTTCGGGTGCTTCAAGGATAATAATCTTGTCGATTGTTTTATGCGGTTGCGCTATGCAACGCACCCCTGAATTGGTTTTTTTGGGATGCTTGCTTGTTGTTGTGAATTTTTAGCTGATTTAAGGCAACGTAACAAGATACCGGATTGAATTTTTCACCGGCACGAATAAAAACCCCCACAAGGTGAGGGCGATGGAATTTAAATAACCGAAGCGTTAAGGAAAACGCTTCGGTTTTTTAGGGCTTAGTGCTTAGCTGCACCCTCGGCACCAATGCCGGTTTCTGAGCGTACATATTGTGCGTGGAAACGCGCCCGTTCTTCAGCGGCGCGCGGACTCTTATCGGTAATCGAAAAGAACCAAGCCAGCAAGAATGCAACCGGCATAGAAAAAATTGCCGGGTCTTTGTACGGTACGATGGCGGTGGTGAAGTGGAACACATCAACCCACACGGTTTTAGACAACACAACCAAGGTAATGGCTGTGATTAAGCCGCCTAAACCGCCGGCAACTGCACCGCGCGTGGTGAGATTTTTCCAGTAAATCGCAAGGAACAGAACCGGGAAGTTCGCTGAAGCGGCGACCGCAAAAGCCAAACCCACCATAAAGGCAATGTTTTGATTCTCAAAAGCAATGCCTAAGATAATCGCTAAAATGCCAAGAGCCAAGGTGGCGTAGCGTGAGGCGCGCATTTCGGTTTTCTCATCAACCCTGCCATGACGGAATGCGCTGGCATATAAATCATGCGATACCGCAGAAGCCCCGGCTAAGGTTAAGCCTGAAACCACGGCGAGAATGGTGGCAAATGCCACCGCCGAGATAAAGCCTAAAAACATGTTACCGCCAATGGCTTGTGAGAGATGAATCGCCGCCATGTTGTTGCCACCAATGAGCTTGTTCGCCGCATCGAGGTAGGCGGGGTTGGTGGACACCATGATGATGGCGCCAAAGCCAATGATGAAAGTCAGCACATAAAAATAGCCGATAAAGCCGGTGGCAACAAATACCGAGCGGCGGGCTTCTTTGGCATTGGTGACGGTGAAAAAACGCATCAAGATATGCGGCAAACCCGCGACACCAAACATGAGCGCCAAGCCTAATGAAATGGCCGAAATCGGGTCATGAATCAAGCTGCCCGGCGCCATAATGGCTTCGTGTTTGGGGCTAATTTCAATCGCCTTGGTGAACATGGCGTTAAAATCAAAACCAAAGCTATACATAACTGCCAATGCCATAAAAGTGGCGCCCGAAAGCAGCAAGATGGCCTTGATGATTTGCACCCAGGTGGTGGCGAGCATGCCGCCGAAGGTGACATAAATAATCATCAATACGCCCACGATGACCACGGCATAGCTGTACGGCAGGCCAAACAAAACTTCAATGAGCTTACCCGCGCCCACCATTTGGGCGATGAGGTACATCAATACCACAACGAGGGATGACACCGCCGCCACCGTGCGGATGGGAATTTGTGCCAAGCGATACGAGGCCACATCGGCAAAGGTATATTTGCCGAGGTTGCGCAATTTTTCAGCGAGTAAAAACAGCATAATGGGCCAGCCGACCAAAAATCCGATGGAGTAAATCAAGCCATCGAACCCATTGCCATACACCAGCCCCGCAATACCGAGGAACGAGGCCGCCGACATGTAATCGCCCGCCAGTGCCAAGCCATTTTGAAAGCCGGTGATGTTGCCGCCTGCGGCATAAAAATCTTTCGTCGTGCGCGTGCGTTGCGCGGCCCAGTAGGTGATAAAAAGCGTGAGCGCGACAAACGCGATAAACATGGTGACGGCGGGGAGGTTGATTGATTTAGGTGCTGCATCGGCCGCAAAAGCGCCGGCTGAAAAAAACAGCCCGGTGACGAGGGCGGCAAGCCCCGCTAGGATGAGTAAGGGGTTGTTCATAGCGCCGATTCCTTGATTTTGTCGGTCAGTTCATCAAATTGCGTATTGGCTTTATGCACATAAAGCCCGGTTAAGATGAAGGCGAAGAGCAAAAGCAGAAAACCAAGCAAAATGCCCCAAGAGATGGGCGAGCCGGCAGTAATTTTAATCGCCAGCACGGACGGGAAATAGGCGATGGCAAGAATGAAAGCGAAATAAACAACGATCATCACGGCGGCCATCATCCAGCCGTAGCCGGTTCTTCTTCGAACAAGTTCTTTAAAATCGGGATTGTTGGCAATCCGCTCTGCGAAATCTGATTTCATGGGGCTCCCCCTGCTTTATTTTTATCAAGGCCGCGCGATTATACCGATTAATGTTTGTGACAAAACCATGGCAAGATGTGCTTATTTCATAAAATGCAGTATTTTTAGCAATTAAATGCCGGTATGGCCGCTAATAAAGAGCTCATACAGCGTTAAGTCAATTTCAACCACAATTAAAATGGTGATATGTAACGCCACACCCCAACAGTTGAAAGATTCGCTGATTTGATACTCTAGCGGCGAGAGGAATGATCCGATTTTAAATTTTAAGGGGTGTTTATGTCAGATTTGAATGATCCACGGGTATTTTTTGCCGCTGAACGGACGCTAATGGCATGGAATCGCACGGGGCTGACCTTGATGGCTTTCGGTTTTGTGATTGAGCGGTTTGATTTATTTGTGAATATGTTGGCTAAATTGCCAACCTCGGCGCTGGATCGCGGCTTTTCGTTTTGGATTGGTTTGGCGTTTATTGTGTTGGGCGCCGTGTCATCGGCTATGGCCGTTGTGCAATATCGCACGGCACTTAAAACCCTGCGCCCGATTGAAATCCCGGCAGGGTATTGGGTGCAGATGGGGGCGATTAATAATGGGTTGGTCGCTTTGCTGGGCTTGGCTTTAACCGTGTATTTATTTCATAGCCATTCGTGATGCGCCCTTTATCCCCCACTTGGCTTTACAGCAAGTGGGTGGCGCTACCAGTTTGTGCTTAGAAGGGCAGGTAGGATTGATCGCGGGTAAATTGCATGTACCCCACCGAGGCGCCTAAGCGTAAACCCACCCCGACATGAATGGGAGCCACCACAATATCTTGTGAGCGCAGGTAGTTCATGCCCAAGCCGCCCACAAAAAACAAGGAGCCATTCACACCGGCAAAACGCTGGAAGATTAAATCGGTGCTGGGCAAGTTGTAGACAAGAATAAATACTTTGCCGGCATCGGCGCCAAAATCCCAACCAACCGATGGGCCTTGCCAGTACACGGTAGTGCGCTGGCCTGATTTGGTGACGAGCTCACCCTTACCATAACGCACACCGAGCACAATCGCGCCGCCGGCTTCTTCCCCTTTGATATAAGCGTTGGGTCGACCTTGATCGGCAAAGGCTTTATCGATGAGTTTGGCAATGTTTTCGGCTGAGCCACCGAGAAAATTAACCGCTTCGTTCGTGGTTTCAAACTCATTGTAGGTGTCGGCGCTTGATGCGGCCGTGTTTTTAACCGGTGCCGGATTACTTGCTGCCGGTGGGTTATTGGCGCAGCCAGTAAAACTCATTGCGAGCAGCGCGAGCGCGCCGCCTGTGAGGAGACGTTTTAACGCGGGTATCGGTAGGGTTGTGCGGTGCATCATAAATCCTCGTTATTTAAATCGGTTGGCAGGAGCTTATCGGGTTTGGTTCTTAAAGCAAACGTGCGTCAGCGTTTAAGACTGCCGAGTAGCGAGCGAATCAGTTGCCGGCCAAGCTGGCTGCCAATGGCGCGGGCGGCGCTGCCGACAAAGGCTTCAATGGGGGTTTGGCGCGTGCGGGTGGGCGCGTGGCCTTGGTTTTGACTCGGGCTTTGGCCGATTGCCGGTGGCGTTGTGGCGTTAATTTGTTGCGCTTGGTCTGCCCGATTTTTAAGCTGTTCATAGGCCGATTCTCGATCGACCAAGGTATCGAACCGACCGCGATAACGCGAGCGCTGCATGATGGCGGCACGCTCTTCATCGGTAACAGGCCCTATTCGGCTCATCGGCGGGCGCAGAAGTACTTGCTCAACCGGGGTGGGCATGCCTTTGGCATCCAAGCAGGAAACTAGAGCTTCACCCACGCCTAAGGTTGTGATGACGGTTTCAACATCGACGGTGGCATTGCTGCGAAACGTTTGCGCGGCGGCGCGCACGGCCTTTTGATCGCGCGGGGTAAAGGCGCGCAGGGCGTGTTGCACGCGGTTACCGAGCTGGCCGAGTACGGTTTCGGGTAAATCGAGTGGGTTTTGCGTCACAAAATAAACCCCCACGCCTTTGGAGCGAACGAGGCGCACCACTTGTTCGATTTTGTCGAGCAGCGGTTTGGGGGCATCATCGAATAACAGGTGCGCTTCATCGAAAAACAGCACAAATTTGGGCACATCGACATCGCCTACTTCGGGCATTTTTTCAAAGAGTTCAGATAGTAACCACAGCAGCAGTGCGGCATAGACTTTGGGGCCTTCGCGATAGAGCTTATCGGCGGCAAGTACGTGAATTATGCCGGCGCCACTATCGGATTGAATCAACAGGTCATCAAGAGTGATGGCCGGTTCGCCAAAGAGCGCGGCCGCACCCTCGCGCTTAAACGCAGTAACCGATCGCATGATGGCGCCTAAAGTGGGCGCTGAAATGCGGCCATAATCGGCCTGGTAGGTATCGCCGGCTTCATCGAGATGGTGCAGCAGCGCTTCAAAATCTTTGAAATCCAAGAGCAGCAGGCCTTGGTCATCGGCAATTTGAAAGGCGATGTTAAGCACATCTTCTTGCAAGTCATTAAGGCCGAGCAAACGCGCTAATACGACAGGGCCAAGCTCACTTAGGGTGAGGCGCAGGGGGTGCCCTTTCTCGCCGTAGACATCCCAAAAGATCACGGGATTAGGCGAGAAGGGAATGGGCTCAAGCCCCATTTTTATAGCCCGTTCACTCACTTTAGGGTGGGGTTTGCCCGCGAGCGCAATGCCGGATAAATCCCCTTTAATATCAGCGACAAAAACCGGTGTGCCAAGGCGTGAAAATTGTTCTGCCAATACTTGCAGGGTGACAGTTTTGCCGGTTCCCGTGGCGCCGGCAATTAATCCGTGGCGGTTAATCATCCGGTTTTGAATAAAAACTGGCTGGGTGCCAGCACCCAGCAAAAGGGTAGACGATTCACTCATGGGGTTAATCCTTTATCCCTTAGGGCCTAGCAATGCCCATAAAATTAATCCGGCGATTGGTAAAAACAAAATAAGTAAGACCCACAGGGTTTTAACACCAGCCCCCGCGTTGCTTTGAATGACGCGGATGATGGCCCATATATCGAGCGCTAAAATTATAAATCCAAACAAACCACTGACTTGCATAGACATCATACGATTTACCTTGGGTGGGTTGGTTTTTTCAAAAATAGCGTTTGGCCGCGGTTGAATATACCAGAATGTGCTAGATGCGGTCGGGTTGCAGGCGAATGATCTGGCCGTGACAGGTTTCATCGAGCAGCAGCTCATGTAAGGCGGGCAGCAGGTCATCGGCGGTTGCGCGCTCGGCCTTGGCCTCGCCGGGGAAGCGGTATTGTCTCAGGCCGCTGTGGGTGGGGCCAGGATCAAGGCCGTTGATTCGCACGGCGGTGGTTTCACAAGCCCATTGTTCGATCATCCGTGCCAGCGCGGCATGCGCCAAGGTGTAGGCGTTGCCGAAGGCAGGGGTGCCTCGGTCGGTAAAAAATAAAATTTGGGGCTTGCGGGTGCGGGGCTCGGGCTGCGTCGGCTCTGCAGCGGGTTCGAGCAGGAGCCATAAGCTGCGTGTTAAGGCAAAGGGGACTGTGAGATTTAGATGCAGGCTGGTTTGGAATTCCAGCAAATCGCTGTGCGCCAGTGGGCGTAGCTGCCCCCCTTGACCCATGGCATGGATGAGAATGTCGATGCGCCCGACGGCGCTTGCGATGGCGTGGGTTAGGGTTTGATAGTCTTCAATGGCGGCACCTGAAAAATCAACCGTTTGAATCAGTGGCGCGCGGTGGCGGTCGGCATCACTGAGCTCTTGGGTCAGCGCGTCGGCTAAGTGATTTAAGCGATCACTTTTTCGGCCAAATAAAATGAGCTGGGCTCCCTGTCGCTGTAAATCAAAAGCCACGGCTTGGCCAATGCTGCCGGTGGCGCCATTAATGACAATCGTTTGGTCGGCGAATAACAGGGCGGGTCGGGGTGTATTCATGGGTACATTTTGCCGTAAGAGTTTAATAGATGCGATACCGCTCATGAGCGTGTGGCCGCAATGGGGCGTTTAGCTGCCCACCAAGCGGTGATTAATTCGGCAATGGGCGCAGGCTCGGGGCGCTGGCTTAGCACTTCAACCTTATGGCGTTGCAGTAGGCGAATGCGGGCACGATCGAGCGCGATGAGTGCGCGAAAAAATTTCGGTGGATAACGAGTTTGCTTGCGCAGCGCGGTGACGGTTTTTTCATAATCCTGGCTTAGATCGGCCAATTCTTGTTGCAACAGGGGGGCGAATAGTTGGGCGGCGTTGGGGCGGTGCAGATCGGCTTCACTGAGTTGATGTTCGGCCATGCGCTCGGCTGGTAGGTAGATAAAGCCGTGTGCGCGATCTCGGCCAAGAAACTGCAAGCAATGAAGCCGATATTGCAGGGCGCCCAAAGTGCGCAAGGGCGGCTCCAACGCCGAATCCACAGACAGAAGCGCACAATACAAAGCAAATTGCGCCCCGCCGCGCGCCGCCAGATAAGCGGATAAATCAGCTTTGGTTTCAAAGCCTTGGTAATCGAGTTCGAGCAGGGCGCTGCCAAGGCGTGCCTCGATATGGGGTGCGAATTTTTGTAAGGCCTGAGCATCCACCGAGGAAAGGAGGGCGGCCAGAATAGGATGCGCCGCGGTGTTTTGCGCGAAGGCTTCCTGCAGTGCGCCACGCCACCAATCGAGCTTGGCGCGCGCTACGTGCGGCTCGCTGATGGTGTGGGTAATATCATCCAACGTCACATCCAGCGCCTTTAAGGCGGTAATGGCGTGTAAATGCGGTTCAGCTAGTGTGAGGCAAGCATAGCGAAAACCACTGCCGATTGGGCGTGCCAACCGTGCGCATTCGGCGTGATTTTGAGCGTGTTCCAGCGTTTCTTTATTCATGGCTACCATGATAGCAATGCCGATTCCCAAACGGGGGCAAGATGTGGGAATTGGCGTACATGGCACACCGATGCTCAAGTATTGTGTTTACATGACGATAAATAAGCGTGAATACTTATTTTCTGTCCTTGGTTCTTGAAACCCCCATCTTTTGATTGAGACGACATGCTAAAAAAACCCAGTATTTTGCGACGATTGAAGTGGTCATTCATCATTATGGGGTTTGGCATGGGGGCGGTGTTCCCTGTGTTTGCGAGTTTTTTTGTGCAGTTTCGCGCAGGGATGCTGGGTTGGTTTGTGCTGGGCTGCGTGGCCGCAGGCATTACGGTTGGCTTTGTAAATTATTGGCTAGCGCATTGGGTGATGTTGCGCCAGCTCGCTAAAATGGCGCACCTGGCGGTGGCAGTTCGGCAAGGGGATTTAACCCGAAAATCCGAGGTACAAAGCGCCGATGCGGTGGGCGCTATTGCCGACAGCTTCAACGGCATGATCGATACGCTCCATAGCCAAATTGGGGATATTAATCAGGGAAGCGACTCAATGCAGGCGGCAGCGGCTTCCTTAGATGAGCGAATTGGTATGGTCATAAGTGAGCAGAATCGCGTGCAGATTCAACGCGATCGCGTCCTTTCCGCGGTGGATCATCTCTCTTTAAGCGGGGCGGCGCTTACCTATGCCCTGAGGCATGTGGGCGTGCAGGCGCGCGCCATGCAAACACGCTCAGAGCAGAGCCAAGAACAAATTAGCTGCAGTATGCATTCGATTCATTCGGCCGTGGCTCGGGTGGATGAGGCGATGGCACGCATTCGCGCCCTCGTCGCGGCGAAGGATGAAATTGCAATTATGACGCAGATGATTAGCTCGGTGGCCGATCAAACTAATTTACTGGCGCTGAATGCCGCAATTGAGGCCGCGCGCGCCGGGGAGCATGGTCGGGGGTTTGCCGTGGTGGCCGAAGAGGTGCGTGCCTTGGCTTTGCGCAGCCGGAATGCAACCGTGCAAATTGCCGCCGTGATGGAGCGTTTAACGCGCGAGGTAGGTGTGGCCGATCACACCATGAGTGAGGTGGTGGATGACGCCCAGCAAGCTCAAGCGCTAATGACCGACGCGCAAACCGATTTAGCCGAGGTTTTGATGGCCATTGGGGATTCGGTTGCCGCCACTACTCATGTCGAAAGCAATAGTGCGGCGCATCAACAAACCATCCTGCAGCTGCACGCGGATTTAAATGCGCTCATCGCGGTTATTAATGCCAATGCCGAACACATGCTGGCGGCTCAAGCGGCTGTCGTCTCGGTGCAGCAGGGCTCGCAGGCTTTGCAATCGATGGTGCGCGGCTTCAAAATTTAGCGCGTTTGAAATGTTCTGTTTGGGGGCACGCAAAGTGACGTTAAGCTTAGTGTAATGCGGCGCGTTGTTGCGTCTATAATGGCTTGCCTTGCAACTGTTTTCAGGTTTTTTATGGCTGATGCACCCGAATCACTTCCTTCAACCCAGCCGGATCACGATCGGCTGATTGCCATGCGCCAAAATTTACGCGCCTTAATTTTGGCGACGATAGATGAAGATGGTTTCCCCAATCTAAGCACCTTACCCTTTGTGTGGCGAGATGATGCTTTTTGGGTATTAATGAGCGATCTAGCGCCCCATACGCGCCAAGTTAAACAAAATCCAACCGTTGAGCTGATGTTGCTGGAAGATGAAGGGCAAACGTCCAATATCTACAACCGTGCCCGGGTTACTTGGCGTGCCGACGTATCTCGTATTGAACGGAGTGATCATCGAAGCCATGATCTATTCGATGCCTTGCGTGCGCGGCATGGCAAAATTTTAGATGTATTGGTGCAATTGCCGGATTTTCACTTGCATCGAATTGCGCCCGGCGCCGGGCGATTGGTTAATGGCTTTGGCCGTGCTTTTAAAATTGATGGCTTTGAGTTGGTCGCGCATTTGCGGGGCGCTTAAATTTAAAAATAAGCATTTATTACGGGGCTTACTTTAATTGAAGCACCCATTCAAGAGCAATTTTACTGCCAAAATAAGCCAATACTAACGTGGCATATCCGGTGAGCGTCCAATACACCGCAGTTTTACCCCGCCACCCCGCCACATGCCGGCCGAGCAGCAGCCCGGCAAAAATAAACCAGCCAATCACCGACAATAACGTTTTGTGCACTAAATGTTGCGCAAAAATATTATCAAGAAACAAAAACCCAGTGGCGAGTGCCAGGGTGAGCAGAAAAAACCCCACGCTAATAAACCGAAACATGAGTTGCTCAACCGATTCCATTGGCGGCAACCGCTGCACGAGTCCTGAGGGTTGGCGATTATGCAGGGCGCGATGTTGCCATGCGAGCATCAACGCTTGCAGCGCCCCGAGCGTGATGAGCGCGTAGGCCACCAATGAGATAAAAATATGCACATCAAGCGCTGGATTGCGCGTGTGCATCACAATGCTGTGATCGGGGAAGAATTGCGCCAACATCACGGATACCGCCGTGAAAGGCAATAAAACCAGCAAAATATTTTCAACGGGGCTGCGCAGGCTTGTGATGATGGTGATCAGCGATGAAACCCAAAATATGGCCGATAACGCATTGAAAACACTCATGTTTAAACTCATGATGTGTTCAAGATAGGCGTTTTGGTAAATAAGCACGGCATTGCCCAGCATGGCTAGGGATGCTATGCCGAGGGCGGGCAGGCGAACGTGCAGCGGGGTATCGGCTCGCTGAATTCGTAAATACAGCATCCCCGTTGCGGCAAGGTAGAGAAGAATGGTGATGAGCGCGATGATCGTCATATTTTTATAAACGTAATTTAAATTAAATTGGGTTCAGAATACGCTATTTTGGCTTGAAGTTAACGCGTCTCTTGCGGGGCATCGGGTAGTTTTTTTTGTGGATTCATAATGCCATCGGGATCGAATACCGCTTTAATGCCCCGCATCAGCGCGAGGCCTACCGGATCAATTTCCGCACGAATGTATTCTCGCTTAACCGCGCCCACGCCATGTTCGCCCGATAAGGTGCCGTTTAGTGCCAACACGGTGGTGAAAATTTCAGCCAATGCGGCCTCGCCTGCGGCGAGTTGGGCGGGGTCTTCTGGATCAATCAGCAGATTGACATGAATATTGCCGTTACCGGCATGGCCAAAATTGACAATTTTTATTGCGTGTTTCGCTGCGCTGGCATCAATCGCTGTGATTAATGCGGGAATGCGCGATACGGGAACCACGACATCTTCATTGATTTTCTTTGGGGCTATGTGGCGCAACGTGGGTGAAAGTGCTTTGCGCGCGGCCCAGAGCGCGGTGATTTCGCCGGCCGATTGGGCAATGCTTAACGTGAGGGGTGCGGTATCATTCATGGCAGCCCCAGGTTTATCTACGGACTCATCGCCTGTGGCGGCGGCGCGAATTTTCTCGATTTGCCCCGCGAGTGACTCGGCCAAGCCATCAATTTCAATCAGCAGCAATGCGCCCGCCTGCGCGGGAATAGCCAAACTCTCGGGGGCTTTGCTGTATTGGCGCATTAAATTGAGGGCGTTACCGTCGATAAACTCAATGGCCGATGGCGTGGCCGGCTGATTCATTAAGCGCGAGACGGCAAGCGATGCGGCGTGCATATCGCGATAAAAAACCCGCATAAGCCGCACCGCGTCGGGCAGGGGGGTGAGTTTGAGGGTAATTTCAGTGATGATGCCCAGCGTGCCTTCGCTGCCGATCATAAGCCGGGTGAGGTCAAAGCCTACGACGCCTTTGGTGGTTTGGGTGCCGGCAATGAGGGTTTCTCCTGTGCCGGCGACCGCAACCAAACCCAGCACATTATCGCGGGTAGTACCATATTTTACGGCGTGGGGGCCGGCTGCATTGCAACCTAAATTGCCGCCAATTGTGCAGAGCGCTTGGCTCGTCGGGTCGGGTGGCCAGAAAAACCCTGCGGCGTTAACAATTCGCTGCAGTTCGCTGTTAATTAGGCCAGCTTGGACACGAATTAAGCGATCTTCTGGGCGAAATTCCAACACTTGATTCATGCGATCAAGTACCACCACCATGCCACCCTGCAAGGGCACGCTGCCGCCCGCGGTGCCGGTACCCCGACCCCGGGGTGTGATGGGCATGCCAAATCGGCGCGCCAGTTGCACTAACGCCTGCACTTCCTCGTGATGTTCGGGAAAAGCCACAATGTGCGCCGGATGATGCAGGCGGCTGTTATCCATGCCATAAGCCCACAAGGTAGCTGGCTCAATGCTGAACCGATGCTCAGGTAATAACTGTGCCAGTTCAGAGGTTAGCGCGGTGATATCTGCGGCGGTTGGCATGGGTCTCATTCACGCAATGCCAAGCAATTGGCGATCAATCAAATCGCATAGGGTGTGCATGATAATGAGCTGCGCTTCGTGCACAATCCGCTCAACCTGCGAATCTAAGCAGATGAGGCAGTCTTGGGTTTGGATGTTTGCCATTAAAAGCTCGCTTGAACCACTGGTTAATAGCACGATGGTCATGCCCCGCTCGCGGGCAGCTTCCAGCGCAGGCTCTAGGCCATCAGTATCCCGCCGTGCGATGGCGAATAAAATATCGTTGTGCGTGCCCAGCGCGCGAATGGCTTTAGCATAAGGCTCACGCCCGCCCGGGAAATCTTGCAGGGCAATAACCGGCAGCCCTGGCCTATCGTGCTCAAATTGCCCCACCATTAAACGCGCAAAATGTGCCGCAAGCTGGGAGCGTTCACGCGCGCCACACACTAAAATTTTCTGACCATTGAGCACTGCGTGCAGCAGGGCGCCGGCGGCTTGTAGCAAGGGCTCGGCCTGTGGGCTGAGCACCGTTTCGAGTTGGTTTAGGGTTTGTTGCAAACGATTTTGAACCAGCATGAGCATAAAATTCAGACTTAATTTAAGAGGGGATGTGAGTTTAACAGCCCCATCCACTTCGGTTGATTACTCGGCTTGAAACGCATCGATAATCCATTCCAGTTGGGCGGGTTGATCGCCTTGTGCCATTTCAATGCCCACCACATCGAATCGACAGGGGCGAGTTTGCCACGCGGGGTGGGTTAGAAGCAGGCGCTCGGCTGTTTCAATAATTTTTAGCCGTTTGCTGCGGGAAATGCTTTCCACTGCCGAAACATAGGCTTGCGCTTTGCGGGCGCGCACTTCAACAAAAACCAAGGTAGCGCCTTGCTGCATGATGAGATCAATTTCGCCTTTGCCGGCGCGCACATTGCGATCAAGTAGCTGCAGGCCTTGGCCGATGAGATAATTGGCGGCAACCGTTTCTGCTTGATAACCCCGCGCTACCGTGCAGGTTGGGCTCTGTTGATTGGGCAGCGTTTGTGCCGCTTTGGCATTTTTGCCAAGCATTGTTGCGAGCTTGTTGCGTAAAAATTGCTTCACCCGCTCCATTTACTGCGCGCTGGGCGCGGGCGCAAGGCCGCCGCCATCAGTGAATGTGGGCGGCGCGTTTGGTGTGATCGGCGCGGGCGCTTGAGGATTATCCATTGAGGTGCCGCGGCGGGGCGGCGGACTCATGCCGGCTGCCTCTTGGGATGCCGCCGATGCGGGTGAGGCTGCATCGGCGGGTGCGCTATCGAGCACGGTGCTGGGCAGGATGCCTGTATCGGTGCCACTCATGGGTTGCAATAAGCCTTGGCGAAACTGCGCCCACGCGGGTTTGCGCTCAATCTCGCCGGTGAGCGAGAGGCTTAATTGGCCGGTGAGGCCATTTAAGGTGTGATGATCGAGCAAGCCATTTAGGTTGGCGGCAATGCTCAACGCATCGGCACCAAAGGCAAAAAGCCTAGGGAGTTGCGAGAGGCTCGCACGCTCATAATTGGCAAGCATTGGGTCGTTGGGGCCATCATTAGCGGCCAGCAAGACGGGTTCGACGGGAATGACTAACCCGCTTTTATCTTGATCGGCCAGGGGGTTGGGCGTGCCGCTATACACCATGCCGATGCTGTAGCGTGGGAGTTGATCGGCGCCAAAATAATCGAGCTGCGGCACAATCATGCGGGCTTGCTGGCTGGTGGCGCCCACAAAAATGCCTTGCACATCGTCGCGGATTTTGGGCTGAAATGAGCCGCTATTAGATGAGCGAACCTGTAATAAACGGCGCAACACATTGCTAAAATCGGTGGCACGCGGATCAAAACTCGCCGCATCAACCACCGTGCCGCCCAGCAAACGGTATTCCCGGCTAAACGCATCGCAAATCCTGTGGCCTGCACCGTTGTCTTGGCAGAGCGTGAGTGCCGTCATTTTTTGATCGCGAATCATTTGATCGGCGGTGGCGCGGGCATCGGCATCTGGTGATAGTGAGTAGCTAATAACGCCGGCGGGCAGGGCGGCGCCATCGGGCGGCGTATTTAATGCAATCACCGGCGGGGCGTTGCCGGGCATATTGTTTAAGGCGGCAATTTGCTCTTTGAGTAAGGGGCCGATAATAAGTGAGGGATGGGCGGCTAGGGCGCTGCCGAGCGCTTGCGAGAAGCTTTGGAGTGTGCTGCCACTATCTTGAATTTGCACGGCCTGATTGCCTGCGGCGCCCAAACGATCATGGGCGAAATTAATGCCGTCACTAATGGCTTTGGCAATGGGCTGGTATTCGCCCGTTAAGGGGAGCAATACGATGATAGAGCCATTGCCGGTTGCGGCGGGAATATGCGCCGCCGTATCCGCCTGACCCAGCAGCACTGTGGTAAAGTTCGACGTAACGGCAGGGTGGGTGGGATGATTTTTTATCCAGGTAGATAACTCACTTGGGCGGGTGCGGTACACCAACGCAAGCCCGAGCCAGTCGGCATAGGTTGGATCACTGGCTTGTTTAGCCGCCTCGCTTAATTGATTGGGGCTGGCGAGGGTTAAATCATTCCAGAGTTTGGCTTGATTTGCATCTGCGCGCGCGCCCGTGAGTACCGCATTCAAAGCCGAACGTTGGCGCGCTGCATCCAGCGCTTGCCCGAGCGCTTCATCAATGGCGGCTAAAAGCACTAAGCGGCGCTGCCCTTCCTCGGGCGTGAGCGGAATTGGTAAATTGGTTACTTGATTCAAAGCATTTTGGGTTTGGCCTTGTTGCCACAGACCAAAGCCCATTAATAGTTGCGCGCGCCTTGGGCTAATTGCAGGCCACATAGTTTGAGTATTGGCTTGGGCTAACAGTGTATTGGCTAGGGTAAAGTCTTCTGCATCAATCGCCGTTTCGATCGCCTGCATTTGCAGTTCTGCTCGGGCTTGCCCTTGCGCTTGGGCGGCTAAATTCATCTGTGCGGTAGCAATTTGCTTGGGGTTTTGGCTCGATAACGCTTGGTTTAGTGCCAATTGCGCCGATGATGGCCGCGCGGGTGTGCTTGTTGGATAAGGGTTTTGCGCGCAGCCGGCCAGCACACCCACCAGAATGAATAAACCGATGCGCGAGAGGGTGAACGGCGCACCCTGCGCTTTTTGCGCTGACGGCCTGCGTGAACTTGGCAAAAATGAATTCAGCTTAAATGAAGCCATAAAAGAGGGATCTCAAGAGAAAAGCACGGTGGGAGAATAGGCAGGTATCATGATAAAAATTTTTTCGAGGCGCAAGAAATGATCACTGAGCATACCCAGGCTGAATCCAGCGGCGACAGCGCGCAGCCAGAATGCAGCGCTTTATCCTCTAATCTTACGATTGAAGCGCCCTCAACCCCGCCCCTTGCTACCCGCTGGGTTGTGCCGGGCGTGTTGTACATCGTGGCGACTCCGATGGGCAATTTAGCGGATATGTCGGCGCGGGCAATCGCCGTATTGCAGGGTGTTGATGTGATTGCCTGCGAGGATACCCGCCATGCCCGCAAACTGCTGGCGCATTTTGCGATTCATAATCGCGTCGTTGCCCTGCATGAGCACAATGAAGCGGCTCGGGCAATGCAAATTGCGACTTTTTTATCTGATGGCCAGGCGGTGGCCTTAATTAGCGATGCAGGCACCCCGGCAATTAGCGACCCCGGCAGCTTGCTGGTGCGCCGTTTGGCTGAGCTTGGCCACACCGTAAGCCCCATTCCTGGCGCCTGCGCGGCGATTACCGCGCTATCCGCTTCTGGGTTGGATACGCAGCATTTTTGGTTTGAAGGTTTTTTGCCCGCCAAGGCGCAAGGGCGAGAGGCGCGTCTCCTTGAACTGGTTCATCTCCCTGCGACTTTAATTTTTTATGAGGCGCCGCATCGCATTCGCGCCATGTTGCACGCGGTGTGCGTCACGCTTGGCGGCGAGCGGCAAGCGGTGATCGGGCGAGAAATCACCAAGCGGTTCGAGTCATTTATTCGGGGCACACTCACCCAAGTTTGCGCGGCGCTTGATGACAACTCGCTGCCCGAGCGCGGCGAGTTTGTGGTGATGATTGAGGGCAGGGCGCCCACCGCCCGAGCGCCAGACGAGGGCATTGCGGTGGCGCGATTAATGGACGCCCTAATCGCAGAACAAGCGCCGGCCAGCATGATCGCCCGCGTGCTCACCAAGCTAACACCGCTAAAGCGCAACGAAGCCTATGCCTTAGTACAAACCCGGCTAGGCGGGTCCGATAAAGCGGATGCTGGTTAAAAGAGGTGGTTGGCGTGTTATTTAATGCTAACCGTCAACGAAACCTGCTTGTCAGCCCTAGGGGCCAATCGGTACTATGCATGCACATTTTTTGCCTCTTTGACATTGGGCGCGAAGACACGGCGCGGCGCGTGTCAGATGCGGGGTTTTGCAGTGATTTTGAGTGGATTAAGATTTAAAGGCGGTTTATGGCAACGCAAAATAAAACAAATATGATGACCGGGTCTTTGGTCGCCTTGGTTACCCCCATGAGTGCGACCGGCGCGGTCGATTTTCACGCCCTAAATCGCTTGATTGAATTTCATATTCTTGAGGGTACCGATGCCCTAGTTGCCGTGGGTACCACTGGTGAATCGGCCACACTGGATTTTGATGAGCATGTGGCCGTGATTAAAGCGACGGTTGCTACCGTAGCCGGGCGCATCCCCGTGATTGCGGGCACAGGCGCCAACAACACGCGTGAAGCAATTGCGCTTGCCGCGGCGGCAAAAGCAGCCGGAGCTGATGCGCATTTGTCTGTCACCCCTTACTACAATCGCCCCACGCAAGCCGGCTTAATCGCCCATTTCACTGCCATTGCCGATGCGGTTGATCTGCCTTTAATTTTATACAACGTACCCGGCCGGACCGCTGTTGACATGCTGCCTGAAACCACGCTCGCCTTGAGCGCGCATCCGCGCATTATTGGTACCAAAGAGGCGAGCGGTTCGCTGGCTCGCGTCGAGATGCTCATCAAAGGCGCGCCATCGGGGTTTGCCGTGTACACCGGGGATGATAACCTTGCCTGCTCGGTGATTTTAGCGGGCGGGCAGGGCAGTATTTCAGTCACAGCCAATGTAGCACCCGCGCTCATGCATCAAATGACCGCTGCCGCATTGCGGGGCGATGAGGTGACCGCCCGCGCGTTGGATGCCAAGTTGCAAGCCCTGCATCGGGAATTGTTTTGCCAGCCCAATCCCATTCCGGTGAAGTGGGCGGTGGCGCAAATGGGGTTAATTGAGCCAACCCTGCGCTTACCCTTGCTGCCCTTGACTGCTGAATTTGTTGCCCCTTTATGTAAAGCACTGCGCGATGCCGATATTTCTGCAACAATTTGTCACTAGGCTTGGGCGGGCTGGTTCAGCTACCCTGTCGGATCATTGCGTCAATATGTGCGCTATTCGGTCTTAAATTTGATGACCGAAAATTGCCCCCGTTATTCCCTCAACTGCGAGTTTTTTCAATGTCTCAGCCTGTTTTTTTGATTCTGCGTCCGAAATTGACTGCCAAATTCACTGCACTCGCTGGGTTGATTCTTGGCGCCAGCGCATTAAGTGGTTGCTCGAATATTCCGTTTATTTCATCCGATAAACCCGCCAGCCGCGCGGCCACGCTGGATGTGCCGCCGGCTTTCACGCCACCAAGCCCACAAGCCGCGCTGGCGGTGCCGGCCATTGCCTCGGCAAAGGCGGCTGAAGCTGCTGCGCGCCAAGGGGGTTCGGGTGTGCTGGTCACGGGTACTGGCGTTCAAGTGATGGGTGGGCCTGAGTCACGGTATTTAGCGGTGAATGCCACCCCAGATACCGTGTGGCCTAAGCTGCAAGATTTCCTGCAAGACGAAGGTTACACCGTCAAGAAAATCGAGCCGGGCGTTGGCATGATGGAAACCGATTGGACCGGCTCGCAAACGGCAGATCAAAATGGCTTTAACTTAATGAGTTTCTTGAAAATTGCGAAAGATACCTTCTTTAAGCCAGATCACATCGAGAAAGTGCGCATTCGGATTGAACAGGGCGAAACCCCCAATCAAACCCTCGTATTTGTTACCAGCCAAAAAATGGCATTGACCGGTGAGAAGCCCTATTTTCCCGGGGATTCTGAATCCTCGTTCAAATACGCCGATGCCAAGCCTGATGCCACCTTATCGTCGGCCATGCTGGCGCGTTTAACCGCTTATTTATCGGGTAAAACCGAGGCCGAGTCGCGCGCCATGATGGCCGCAAGCTTTGCGCCTCGCTCGCAGCTGATGTTTAATCAAGAAAAAGATGAGCGGTATGTGGTGGTAAGCCAAGCGTATCCTTTGGTTTGGAACAGGTTAGGGTTGGCATTGGATCGCTTAGGCTTTGATCCTATTAAAAATGACCAAAAAAATGGCCTGCTTGAAGTGACCCATGCCCATCCGCAAGCGCTGTATGCCGATATGGCCATTCGCGGCGCTAAAATTGATCCCAATCAAAAACTTACCCTGAAATTAACCCTTAAAGTGATGCCGCAAAAAGATGGCACCAACCGAATTGAGGTCGTGCAAGATCAAGTCGTGGGCGGCACCTTGCCTGAACTTCGGTTTGTGATTTTGAATAAAATTAACGCCCAGATGGAATAGGCGCTTTATCTATTTTGCGCCGGTTTAAACCCCCAGCTTGGGGGTTTTTTTATGTTTTGCGACGCGGGTGAGGGGGTTGTGGGGCGGGATTTGAGCGGCAAATGTGATTGCTGTCCATGGTTCCGTCAATCGGCTTGGGGTATACTCCAAGACATATTTCTTTAACAATTAACGAGCTTGCAACACGGTATGAGCAAAAAATCTGAGTTTAATAAAGTGGTATTGGCCTACTCAGGCGGGTTGGATACGTCTGTCATTTTAAAATGGCTGGAAGATACCTATGGCTGTGAAGTGGTGACCTTTACCGCTGATTTAGGCCAAGGCGATGAGCTGGAACCCGCCCGTGCCAAAGCGCAAAAATTGGGCGTTAAACAAATTTTTATTGAAGATTTGCGCGAAGAATTTATCCGCGATTTTGTTTTCCCCATGTTCCGCGCCAATGCCGTGTATGAGGGCGAATACTTGCTGGGTACCTCAATTGCGCGCCCGTTGATCGCCAAGCGGTTGATTGAAATTGCCAATCAAACTGGCGCGGATGCCATATCGCATGGTGCCACTGGCAAAGGTAACGATCAGGTGCGGTTCGAGTTGGGCGCCTATGCATTAAAGCCGGGCATTAAAGTGATTGCCCCCTGGCGGGAATGGGATTTAACCTCGCGCGAGAAGCTGATGGCTTATGCCAAACAGCACGATATTCCGGTTGATTTTGCCGCAGCAGGTAAAAAATCGCCCTATTCAATGGATGCCAATTTGCTGCATATCTCCTACGAGGGGGGCAATTTGGAAGATCCTTGGTGGACACCTGAAGAGGGCATGTGGCGCTGGTCGGTGGCGCCCGAGGCCGCACCCAATGAAGGGGCTGAACTCATTCTAAGCTTTGAGAATGGTGATCCGGTTGCGATTGATGGCGAAAAACACTCCCCCGCCACCTTGTGGGCGAAGCTGAACCAAATCGGCGGCGCGCATGGGGTCGGGCGTTTGGATTTAGTCGAAAACCGCTATGTTGGCATGAAATCGCGGGGCTGCTATGAAACCCCGGGCGGCACCATTGTGCTCAAAGCGCATCGGGCATTGGAGTCGATTACGCTGGATCGCGGCGTGGCGCACCTTAAAGACGACTTAATGCCCCGTTATGCTGAAATGATTTATAACGGCTACTGGTGGTCGCCGGAGCGGATCATGCTGCAGGCGGCCATTGATGCCTCACAAGCGTATGTAAATGGCGATGTGCGTTTGCGCTTGTACAAAGGTACCGTTCAGGTGTTGGGGCGGCGCTCGCACGACACGCTATTTGATGCTGGTATTGCCACGTTTGAAGACGATGCGGGTGCGTATGATCAGCGCGATGCCGCAGGCTTTATCAAGCTTAATGCCTTGCGTTTGCGGATTGCGGCGAAGGCGGGGCGGCATTTTTGATGCCCGCGTGCGTCATCATTCAAGAGAAGCCGGTGTTCACTGCCGCTCACCTTCGCAGTACAGCTTAGGCACCACCAGAGGTCATAATGGCGTGAAGGAAGCGCACCATTTTTGCCAATTTTCGCCCTTATCGGTACCGCCGTTTTGGGGCGCTCTGCCCTGTGGCCTAACGTGTTAACTTGGCTTAAGCTTTCGCTTGGTGGGGTTTTGCTGGGCTTGACCCTGATAGGTTCGCCTTGTGCGCGCGCAGATGCACCGGCGGCTTCGATTAAACACACACCGATTGTAATCGGGGTGTTGGCGTATAACGGCAAGGGCGAGGCGGTGCAACGCTGGCAGCCAACGGCCGATTTTTTAACGGCGCAAAACCCAGGTTTTGTATTCAAAATTGAGCCCTATTACTTGTCTGAGCTGGCGACGGCTGTGCGGGATGGACGTTTGGATTTTGTCCTAACCCAGCCCTTGCAGTATGTTGAGTTAGCCCGGCAAGAGGACATTTGGCCCTTGGCCACCCTGAATGTGAAAACCCCACAAGGCAAGCTCGATCGATTCGGGTCGGCCATTATCGTGCGGGCAGATCAGCCTGATATACACCATCTGCACGATTTGCGCGGCAAGGTGTTGGCCGGCGCCGCACCCGATGCACTCGGTGCCTGGTTACTTGGTCTTGATGCCGTGAATCGGGCGGGGGTTGATCCTAAAACCGAGATTCACAGCGTGTTTACGGGCTTGCCGATGAGCTTGCTGCTGCAGGCCGTAGCGGATGGTCGCGCCGATGCGGCTGTGATTCGCGCCGGCTATTTAGAGCAAAGAATCGCCGCCGGACTCACGGCACCCGGTATGTTCCGGGTGCTTGATCCCAAAAACTACGCCGATTTTCCCTATCAAGTGACGACTGAACTGGTGCCCGAATGGCCGTTTTGCGCCACCCATCGCGTTTCATCTGAGTTGGCACAGCAGGTGGCGCGCGGGCTTTTAAGTATGTCGGCAGATAATCCTGCGGCGATAGCGGCAGGCGTTGCCCATTGGTCCCTGCCGTTGGATTACACCTCAGTGGCTCAATTGGACGCGCGTTGGTTGCCGCAAAATCTTTCGTTTTTACAGTGGCTGCGATCTTTTGGGCTGTGGTTTTTGTTGCCTTTGGGCGGGGTGATTTTTGCTTTCTATCGCCAAGGGCGCCGCACCCAGTGGCATTTAAGCCTGCAAGAGGCGCGTTTAAGCGCCACGCTTAATGCCTTGCAAGATGCGGTGATTGTGTGTTCTGCCGATGGCCGCGTGGTGTTTGCCAATCAATTGACGCGGGTGTTTTTAACCCACCCCGTGGATGATTTAAGTGCCTTGCATGGGCGACATTACGCCGTGTTGTTCCAGTTGCGTTGGCGGGAGTCTGCGCCCAATTTTGATCTGCGCCAAGCAGTTGCGTTGCTCGATAAACGCCCCGAGCAAATTTATCACGTGCAGATAATTATTGGCCACCAGATGCGTGAGGTGGATTTACAGCTCCAGCAACTTAATACACCCACGCAGCAAAAATCCCCCAAATTTGTGATGACGTTGCGCGATGTGACGGAATATCGTGAGGCAACCGCCTTGTTGGCGTACCGTGCGAGCCATGATCGGCTCACAGGATTACTCAATCACACGGCCTTTGAAGAATTATTGGAAAACCACAGTCATGCAGAAAGTGAGCGAACCAGTGAGGGCTTGATTTTATGGCTGGATGTCGATGATTTTAGGCTGATTAACGAGGCAAATTCCCGCCAGCTGGGCGATCAGTTAATTTCGCGTCTGGCGAGTGCCCTGGCACTGAATGTGCCGTCATCGGGCTTAGTGGCGCGAGTTGGCGTGGATGAATTTGGCATTTGGATTCCCGATTTGCGCGCCTTGCCATACCGGCAGTGGCCGGATGAGTTGCTCGGTTTGCTGCGCGAGGTGCGTTATGAGGTTGATGGGCAACGATTTTGGTTAACGGTCAGCATCGGGGTGTGTTTGGCCGATTATCGTTTGGGTGCAGGCTTGCTTGATGATGCGGCGGCGGCTTGCCGGCGGGCGCACCGTGAGGGCGGCAATCGCGTGGTTTGGTTCTCGCGCGATGACGAAGAAATCGCGGCGCGGCGACAACAGATGGCATCGTTGCATTACTTAAAGCAAGCGCTGGATGCGGGAAATTTAGTGCAGGTGGTGCAGTTGATTGCGAAGGTTGGCCCCACGCAGACCGCCGTTTTTCCGTTTAAATCACCCATTGCCCACGCGCATTATGAGGTGTTGCTGCGGGTGAAGGACGCCGATGGCAGTTTGCAATCGCCGGTGGCATTTATTGAGGCGGCTGAAAAGTATCATTTCATGGCGGAAATTGATCGCTGGGTGATACGAAACACCTGCGAATTTTTATCGCGTTGCCCGCAGCCGCCTTTAATGGCAATTAATTTATCGGGCGCTACCGTGCAAGATCCGCAAATTAATGGGTTCATTCGCAGCGTGTTTCGCGAGTTTAATATCAACCCCGCCCTGATTTGCTTTGAAATCACTGAGACTTCCGCCATCACCAATTTTGAATTGGTTCTCGATTTGATGCAGGCTCTGCGCGAGCTCAAGTGCACAGTCGCTTTGGATGATTTTGGTGGTGGTTTGTTATCGTTTGAGTTTTTACGTCGACTCAAGCCAGATTTTGTGAAAATTGATGGCAAGTTGATTCGCGATGTGACGCAAGATGCGGTCGCAGAAGTCATTGTGACCGCCATTGTGCAAGTGGCGATGGTGATGCAAGCTCAAACCATCGGCGAATGGGTTGAAACGCCCGCCGTGCTAGATCGTATCCGTGCTTTGGGTGTGCAGCACATTCAAGGCTATCTAATCGGCGCACCGCAATTAATGCAATCGCTCGTGGATTTATGCCCTGATGAAGACGTTTAAGGGCAAAAAAGATACTCCACTGCGTCGTCTCGGCTATTGCCCAGCTTGAATCACATCACCTAACTGCACCGCATTCGCGCTAGATAGCCGAATAATTGCGGTATGTTCGCCTATTGATGCAATATCAGCCAAGCCAATTGGCTGCATTAAATAGTGGTTGGGTAGGTGTGTTTGCCCCAGCGGCATAAGGGGGTCGCTGCGTTGCAGCACTTGAATGCGATCGCTCATGCGTAACCCATCGATGGCGCCCCGATTGATGGTTATATCGCTGCCACTGCGGGCGATCACTTGCCCCCAAAGTGGCTCACATTGTAATTGATGGTCAATCCACTGCGCGGCTTGGTCGGCGAGCAGGTGCATTGCATGCCCATAGGGGCTGGCGGCAAATGGTTCGCCTCGGGCATCGATGGGCGGTGCAAAGAGCGGGGCTTGAATGGGTGCGGCATTCACCACGGTGTTGGCCACCGCGCGGGGTATTTGGCCATTGAATAGCGCGATCTCAAGCGTGCCAGTACGCGGGTTGATGCTGGGGCCAAGAAATTCCCATGCGCTCATCGCGCCGGTTACGCCAAAATTATGCCCGCTTAGGCGAATAAAATAAGGTGTTTGCTCGCGGCTGAAGGCATCAATAGCCGGCTCCAAGCCCAGGCTTCGGGTGGGGGCGGTTAGTACCACGGTATAGCGCCCCGTTTTTTCGAGTGTGGCGGCAATCTCATCACCCAGCATGGCGCCTAAATTCAGCACATCTTGAGGCGGCGCGGGAATCAATGCGCGCGTTAAGGTGATGGCTTTGATAAAGCGCGCGTTTGCGCAGCTTAATTCGGGCGCGGTGGGGGTATCCGCGGCTGCGGTTTCGGCACAGGCGCCACGCAAGCCGCTATAGAGTAAGGCCGAGGTGATGACAAGGGCTAACGCCGTGCGAATCGAAAATAATAAATTCATACGAGATGACCGGGGGGTGGGTAGATGAGCGCTGGGTGCCATCAGGGGGATCGATACAGAGGCAACCAATGGCGCTACTTTACGCTATCATCCCCCGAGTTTTTGTTAAATTTTACTGGAATTTTTCTTTGCCAATCCGTGGTTGATTGCGCCTGAAGAAGCTTTTTTCTGAGGTATTCATGACAGTTCGCACCCGTTTTGCCCCATCGCCCACCGGTTTTTTGCATATTGGTGGCGCACGCACCGCCTTATTTAGCTATTTGTATGCGCGCAAACACGGCGGGCAATTTGTGTTGCGCGTTGAGGATACGGATCGGGAACGTTCAACCCCTGAATCTGTGAACGCCATTTTAGAAGGCATGGCATGGCTTAATCTTGAATACGATGAGGGGCCGTTTTATCAAACTGAACGGATGGCGCGCTATCAAGCGGTCATCCAGCAACTTATGGCCAGTGGCCATGCGTATTATTGTTATGCCAGTCGTGAATCGCTCGATGCGCTGCGTGAAGCGCAAATGGCTCGCGGTGAAAAACCCCGCTACGATAATCGTTATCGTGATTTTACCGGCACCCCGCCGGCTGGCGTGCCTCCCGTGGTGCGCTTTCGTAACCCTGATGATGGCGAGGTGGTGATCGACGATGGGGTGCGCGGGCGGGTGGTGGTGCAAAATAGTGAGCTGGACGATTTAATTATCGCGCGCTCGGATGGCAGCCCAACCTATAACTTAACCGTTGTGGTCGATGATTGGGATATGGGCATCACGCATGTGATTCGCGGAGATGATCATCTCAACAATACTCCACGGCAAATCAACCTGTATCGTGCGCTGGGCGTAACCCCGCCGCATTTTTCGCATTTACCGATGATTCATGCACCCGATGGCACCAAGTTATCCAAGCGTCATGGCGCGGTGAGTGTGATGCAATACCGCGAGGAGGGCTATTTGCCCGAAGCGCTGCTCAATTATTTGGTGCGCTTGGGTTGGTCGCATGGCGATCAGGAGCTTTTCAGCCGCGAGGAGATGGTGGCGCTCTTTGACATTAAAGACATTAACCAATCGGCCTCCAGTATTAACCCCGATAAACTTCGCTGGCTCAATCAGCAATATTTTAAAACCCAGCCAGCGGAACACACCGCGCTTGAGTTGCGCTGGCATTTAGGGCGGCTCGGAATTGATCCGGCGGTAGGCGGGCCTGATCCTGCGCGAATTGTGATGGCATATGCCGATCGCGCACACACTTTGGTTGAAATGGCCGAGCAAGCCAAACCGTATTATCAGGATTTGACCGGTTATGATGCTGCCGCGTTGGCCAAACTGGATGCCGATGCACCGGGGATTTTATCGGCGCTGGCCATGGCGCTGGCCGCGCCTGAGGTGTGGGAAACTGAAGCCGCGTTAGATCATACCGTCAAACAAGTGGCGCAAACGCTGGAGTTTAAACTCGGCAAAGTCGGCCCCTTGCTGCGGCTGGCTTTGTTGGGGCAAACCGCCTCACCGAGCTTAGGCGTAACTTTGGCTTTATTTGGTCAAGCGAAGACGCTGGCGCGCTTGCATGCCCTGCGCGACACGTTAATCGCTTAACGCCCCATGAATCGCCCCTTGGTCAAACGCGCTTCCTTGCGCTGGGCTTTGGCCTACATTGGCGCCGCCGCGCTGTGGATCGCCTTGATGCAGTGGCTTTTAGCGAACCTTGGCGGCGAACGCTGGACCATCTCTGCCGCAGGCTTAGTAGTGGGCGGCATGTTTATTCTCATCACCGCTTGGCTGCTGTTTTTATTGCTTGAGCGATCGCAAAGCGAAAATTCTGTCGCGTGGCATCAATCCCTCGGGCGCACCGATAAGGTGCGCGCTTGGTGGGCGGGGCTCATTGTTTTTATCGCGATAACCTTGCTGCTGCAGGTGTTTATGGTGTTTTTTGCCACGAAAGCGTATCGCCCCGTTTTACTCGATCAGGCACAAAATGCCCTAACCGCCCAGGCACAAGCCGATAGCAAGCGTATTCATGATTGGCTTTTCGCGCGCAACCAAGCCGTGGCTTTGCTTGCCGCTAAGCCTGAGCTTTTGGCAGAAAAAATGCGAGCCAATCAAAACCCAGCGGCCAAAACACCCAGCGCGCTTGCAGCATTTATCAACCTGCCCGCCTTTTCGCAAGTGACCGTATTCGACCCCGATCACAGGCTCAATGCACAATTTGGTGCCAAAGGGGCACCTAAAGTGCCCGATGCGTTGTTTGAGCAGGCCGCAGCCACCTCTAAAGTGCAATTTAACTGTCAATTTACCCCTGGCCGCCCGGGTGGGGATTGCTATTGGGTGCTGCCCGTGTTTTTGAATCAAAAAGAGGTGAGCAGCGGGCCTTGGTATCTTGTGTTTTATGCGCCACTTTCCGCGCAAACCCTGTTGCCCGATAATCAAAGCGCGCCGGGCGCGGTGTTCAATCGTGCGCAAACCCAAGCTTTAATCACGAAAAGCGAAGATCACCCCGAACAGGGGGTGGCTACCTCATTGATAGCACCGCCCCCTGATGCAGCGGCATCGAATACCGGCGTGCAGGCATTAACAGCCGCGCAATGGGCTTGCATTCAACCCGCAGTGCTGCACACAAATCCGGCAACAGAGGAATCTGACCCGCGCCAACCGCCCACCCATGTCCCAATGCATGGCCACCTTGAGTGTAATGGGCAAACCATTTGGTATGCCCGCATCGATATAAGCCAAATTCCGGCCGTGCTTTGGGTGGCCACCGCGCAAGATGATGTGTTGCTACCCCTGCGCCAAACTCGGCAATCGTTGGCGATAGCGGCCTTTGTGGGTGTATTTACCTTGATATTTTCCTTATTTTTTTTGTGGCGCATTATGCGCATTCACCGCCAACACGCCCTGCACCCGCTGCAAACGGAGCGCGATCAGTTGGCGCAACTCTGGGAGCAAATCCCAAGCCTGGGGTTGGCGATAGCAACTAGAGATTCCCCGCAAGCGCCTTGGCTGATTAGCAGCATTAATCGTCGCTGTATGCAGCTTTTTCACGCCTCGCGAGAGGAGCTCATTGCCAGCCCCTTATCGATGCTGATGTGCCCTGTAGCAGGCCAAAATGATCCGATCGACTACCTTGTCAGCGATCAACAAAGTTTGGAAGATTTAGTCAGCGGCATTCGCGATGAACTCGTGTTCGTGCGACGGCTTAAGCTCGGCGTGCATGGGATTGTTTGGCGGCAATTGAGTATTCGCGCGCTGATCGGTGAACAAAAACCGAGCAATAGCCTAATTGTCGCCATTGAGAATTTGGGGGATATGGTCGAGCAGGCCGCGTCACTTCAGGCGCAACGAGATTTTTATAGCTTAGCTACCCAATGGTTGCAGGCAAAACCCACCGAGGGTGCACAGGCTCGAGCCGAGCCCACTGCACGCGCGATCGAGGAAAGCTCGGCCACCATGCAAACCACCGCCGCACCGTTGATTTTGGCCGATCAAAATCAGAGCACATCTGCCATCGATTTCCCGCTAGAACCCGAACCCCCGGCGCCCGTATCTGAAACTCCGCTCACTCAGTTTGGCGCCCAGCTGATTGCGCAAACCCCCATTTTAGCGCTGTGCCGTTACACCCATTGGCCTGAGGTTTGGTCCTCCTCATCGGATTTATCCGGCCCCATCTTAGAGCAGCAAGAACACAAAGCGTACGAGTGCGTAGGCAGTAGCGCACCCGTGCGGGAAATTGCCAACCAAGTCGCCGCCATGGGGTTGATTGATCGGGTACTCGTTGCGCAAACGCCGCTATTTGTTGATGACGAAGCGAAAAATACGCCCACCCCCGCTTTGGTGAGCTTGCAAACAGAGCTCATTGAACAGCTCCGCCCGTACCCCGTTGGCGCCCTGGCCATCGTGCCCCTACAAGGCGCGCCAGATGCTGGCTGTGTGCAAGCTTGGATTGTATTTGGTGATGAAAAGCTACGCTTCACCGAACCCGTTAAAGCCTCGTTACTGAGCTTACTCAATGCCTTAGCCGTTAAAGTTGCTAAGTAATGCATGGCTTTTAAGGAATCGCTAATTTAATCCCGCGTGCGCCATGTGGCCAAGTCTAAAAGCGCAAGCCTGGGCGCCTAAAACGAATTTTAATCGGCATTTTGCTTTAAGAATTCTGCCGGCTTTTGAATTATTGATTTGGCTGAATAGAGTACAAAATCGTGAAATTCTTGCGCGATGGGCGACATACGTTTGCCCGCGCGATAGACGAGATACCATTTTTTCATCAGGGGAAAGCCTTCCACATCGAGAATAGCCACTCGATTGAGCGCCAGTTCAAATTCTAGCGCTTGCAGTGAGATGATGCCCAATCCCAACCCGGCCATGACGGAATGCTTGACCGCTTCATTTCGGCTCATTTCCATCGACGTGTTGAGCTTACTGTGGTGGTGTTTAAAAAAGCTTTCTACGGCGTTGCGCGTGCCCGAACCGCGTTCCCGCAGAATGAAGTTGTATTCCATGAGCCGACTGATGGGAATGTTCTTAACCCCGGCGAGCGGGTGATCTGGGCGTGAAAAAACCACCAAGGGGTTGTCCATAAACTCCCGCGAAATTAATTCCAGTGAGTTGGGTGGCCTGCCCATGATGGCCATATTAGGGATGTTCTCTTGGAGTTGCACCAGGAGATCTTCGCGGTTGGTGACTTCAAGATGCACCTGCGTGCCGGGATGGCGCTTAACAAACTCTGCAAGCAAATAAGGCGCGAAATATTTGCCCGTACTTGTCACCGTGAGTGACAAATTACCCCGTCTGACGCCTTTTAAATCGTCGAAGACCGCTTCAATGTCTTGAACCTGCTGCGCGATGCCGCGGCTAAATTCATACATTTCTTTTCCTGCTTCAGTTAGGAAGATTTTTTTCCCCAGTTGCTCAAATAAGGGCAAGCCGACTTCTTCTTCCAGCTGTTTTATTTGCGTTGATACCGCGGGCTGAGTTAAGTGAAGCTCCTCGGATGCGCGGGTATAGCTGCCATTGCGCGCGACGGATTCCATTAAGCGTAACTGACGAAAAGTGATTTTCATGGCGGGATTTTATCTCATTAAAAATTTGTGCATAAACTTTAGCAAATGAATACGGTAATTATTATTAATTATCAATATTGAATAAGCCTTCTTATAGTTCAACTCAAGGGCGGGTTCGGTGGACGCCCACTCCTGTGATTAAACCCAGAGCATAAGGAATCAATCCATGAACCAAGATAATACAAACGAGAATTTAGAGAAACTTTCTGGTCGTGATGCGGCATTAGCCCGCAGACGGGCGCTGTCACTTTATGGCAAAAAAGCGATACCAGGGGTTGATGCAAAAACCCGTCCCAGTGCCCATCAAAGGCCGGGTGCATCTCAGGGCGCAACGCCCCAGCCTGCGCCTTCTGCAGCGCCCGTTTTAATCCAAAGCCCAAGTGAGCCTGCCGCGCCCCAAGCGCCCGCCTGCAATTGCGCCAATAAAGTTGCGCAAGAAGTGGCCGCCCCTATTGTGGCAATGAGCCGGACTGCCTTGTCACCGTCTCAGCAGCGCCGAATCAATCAATCATTACGGGGCCGAGGCAATAAATCGCCTGCCCGCCCTTGTGGCCGTGTGCCTTGCAAAGTTGAAACGGGCACCACGCTCTCAGGCACGCAAGTCAGTGGCAGCCAACTTGAGCGAACCTTGGCCACTACCGGCAATGAAGCGGGAACCTGCCGCATGGTGACCGGCACCGAATATCTTGGCATTGAGCATTACAACCAGTTTTGCGACACCCAACCTGCGCCTGCGCCCGCGAAAGTGAGCATGAGCAGCACGAGTCGGGGCGGGCGGGTCACGGGCACCGAGATTGGCCGCAGCCAAAAAGTTTCTGGTGATGAAACCGGTACTTGCAAGCGGGTTACCGGTACCGAGTATCTGGCAGCCGAGCAAACCCGCACATTTTGTGGCACCGCACCTGAGCCGCGTCATGAGAAATCCGGTTTTGGTATGACGGCTTTGAAAAACAAGATCAGCGGGTCGGACTTAGCGCGCGAAATTGATGTGACGGGCGGCGAATCCGGTGCGAATCGTGCCATTACCGGGAGCGATTACACCGATGTCACGGCTCTGCGGCGCAAAGCGAATGAAGCACCCAAAAAAGTTGAAATTAGCCATACCAGTGCTGGCGGCACCGTGAGTGGCACCCTAATTAGCCGCTCAAAGAACGTCTCCGGCTCAGAGCGCGGCGCGTGTGAGCGCATCACCGGGTCAGATTATTTAAGTAGCGAAGAATTTGCCTCTTTTTGTCGGGCAGAGCCCTACCAGCCACCCGCTAAAGTGGGTGTGTCGCCCACCTTAAAAGGGCAAGCCGTGTCGGGCACGCTGTTAGGCAGATCTTCTAGCGTGACAGGGGATGAGTATGGCGCGTGCAAGCCGGTGACGGGTTCATCGTATATCGGGGCGGATCAGTACGCAGAATTTTGCGCCAACCGAGCGGTTACGGAAGTAAGCAACCGAGGTTCGCGCGGCAAAAACGTCATGGTGGAGCGTCGCCAAGCCGCAGCCCAGCTCGTGCAGCCAGATCAACAACCCGGTCAAGCGCCGAGTGAATCTGCGCGCGTGATGCAGTGTGGCCGCTTTTCAATTGTTTCGCCGGCGCAATCGGCTCAAGACACCACCCAGCGCATTACGGGGAGTGCCTATGGGGGAACCGATCGCATTACGGGTTCATTGGCGCGGGCTACGGGTAAGGTTTCTGGCACGCCTGAATTTCGTTATCGCGAGGGCATTGAAGCACCGGTTGACGCGGTGGCTGATGCCAAAGAGCGCAGCCCCGAGCGTATTACCGGGGAAGGCCGCGAGCGAAATGTAACCGGCGATGCTTGGGATCGGGGTGATCGAATCACGGGCACAGAGGGTTTATCGGCTGCCCGCCGGAATCCGACGTGGCGCGGTGAGCCGCGGATAAATCCGGCCACGAAAAATGCACGAGAATTTCGCAAAGCCGAACTGCCAGAAGCGCAGCCCAGTCGCGTCACAGGTTGCAGTGGCAGCAGCATGACCGGTGCGGCCGTCACCATGTCTGGCGGCGCGCGCGGCTAACTTAAGATAAACAGTACGGAGCTTTTTATGGATACCCGCCATCGCCCAAAAACGAAACAAAAAGCCCCGGTCGGGTTGGGCACCGCCGCCCGAGTGGCAACCGCCGTGGACGCTATGCCGAGCTGGCCTGCGCGCTTGAGTTTTTGCCCACCGGGTTTCGCGCTGGATAAGGCCGGTGCTTGCGTGAGTAATCAGTGCCAGACCCATGCGCACCCCTTGGCCGACTTAGCGCAAAACGCACGTTTAGCTGCGTACGAACGTCGGGTGAAAGATCGATTTGCGCAGATTGTGCCCACGCTTCAACAGATTGCGGCTCTTGCGCAAACAGGCGATTTCGCGCAGCGCGCTCAAGCAATTGCCCGCGAGCGGTTGGGCTTTGAGTTAGATGAATCGGTATTGGCCAACACCTGGATTGTGCCACTTGATATGCGCCGGTTGTATGGTCAGAGCGTGTTACAAACCTTCTGCCAATTAGCGCAAGAAGAGGTTGGTGAGCCTTCAGGCTTGAATGAGACTCAGGCGGCCGTCCAGTTTTTTATCGAGTGCGGTTTTCATGAAGTTAATGTGAGCGCGTGTGCCGATGGGCGGCTCAAGGGGTTTATTAATTACATTCTGCGCTTGCCTCAAGAGGCCGTGCCACGGCATCAGTTTTATGCCGGCACCACCTTTGATGTAGAGCTGAATGTGAAACAGTGGACGACAACCGAGCTTCGCCGCTTTCGTGAAGGGGTGCCCACCACCTCGGATTGCGGCACGCGATACTTAAAGATCGCCGCCTACCATTTCAGTGGGTCCGATCCGGAACATGAAGGCTGCGCCGCCCATGGCAGTTGTGATGCCAGGGCGATGCAGGCAGCACTCGATCGACTAAAGGCCTTCAGCACGGCGATTGAAAACGGGTTTTGCTGCGGCGCTTCGGTGGCCACGCTGTTGATTGGTGTGGATACCGATAACGATGCCATTCGGGTGCATGTGCCTGATGCATCGGGCGAAATGAGCTTGGATTGTTATATCGATAACCGGGCGCTGTATGAACAAACCGCCAAGTTAAGCAAGCTCGAAGCGCAGTGGAAGCTCAATGCCATCGTCGAGGAAACCGCGCGCGATTTTAATCGCACCGTGCCTGAAATTGGTATGCGTCGTTTGATTAAGCAACTGCTCACCAACAATTTGTCACAGATTGATTATGTGTGCGAGTTCCACAACGGGCGCTATGCCGATATTGGTCACGCTGAGCGATTTATTAGCGTCGGTGATGGGTTTGAAGAGCTGCATTTGCGCAATCTTGCTTATTTTAGCCATATGCAAACCCTCGAAGAAGGCACTGCGGATATGGATGTGGGGATCAAAATCTTCACGCAGTTAAACGTGGCGCAAGGTTTACCCATACCCGTGGCGATTCATTATCGTTTTGATGATCAGGTACCGGGCGCCCGAGATCGCGCTGTAGCTCGGTGTCGGCGGGTTAAAGCGGCCATCATGGCGCGCTATCCCAGGCTTGCACAAGACGGGTTATTGATTTGCGGCATGAGCGTTCAGGCACACACGCCGGGCAGTGCGTTAGAGCGCGTGTCAGATCACGATCAATACAAGCCAGAGCCTTGAGGAGAGCAGCATGAAAATTATGCGAGTGGAAAAAACATTGGTTTCAACCAATCGCGTGCGCGAGCTAGGCCACCGCCCCTTACTCGTGGTGAGAGAAAAAGAAGGCGGCATCCCGAGTGTGGCCGTTGATGCGATTGGCTGTATCCCTGGTGATTGGGTGATTTGTGTCGGGAGTTCCGCCGCGCGTGAAGCGGCGGGGAGCAAAGAGTTTCCAAGCGATCTCACCATCGTTGGAATTATTGATCACTGGCAGGAGAGTTGAGATGGAAATCATGCGCGTTATCTCTGATCTGGTTGCGTCACGCCGCATAACTGGCTTGTCGAGTAGCTCGTTGCGGGTTCTGGAGGATTGCAAAGGCAAATTATCGGTAGCTGTTGACCCGGTGGGCGTGCCGCCGGGTAAATGGGTTTTTACGACGGGCGGTTCGGCGGCGCGGATTGCCACGGGCGATAAAAGAATTTTAACCGATCTCACCATCTGCGGAATTATCGATCACTGGACTTAGGAGGAAACCATCATCAAAACATCTCGGCATTTTAATTAACGTTTGGTTTAGGAGAGAAAACATGGCAACAGGTATTACGGGCATTGCCCTTGGCATGATTGAAACCCGCGGTTTAGTTCCGGCGATTGAAGCGGCGGATGCGATGACCAAAGCGGCCGAAGTGCGATTAATTGGTCGTCAATTTGTCGGTGGCGGGTACGTCACCGTCTTGGTACGCGGCGAAACGGGCGCGGTCAACGCAGCAGTGCGTGCGGGTGCCGATGCGTGCGAGCGCGTCGGTGATGGCTTGGTGGCAGCGCACATTATTGCGCGGGTGCACAACGAGGTAGAAAACATTCTGCCCAGCACCAACGCGGCTTAATTTTTATCGTTTATTGATTGAGTTTAGGAGAGAAAACATGGCAACAGGTATTACGGGCATTGCCCTTGGCATGATT